>Ga0114999_10000487_pt1 | contig 59151 bp, 42 predicted proteins | sample ArcticOcean_MG_C_3_FD_89820 | JGI IMG/M metagenome (GOLD analysis project Ga0114999, IMG submission 89820) | Marine microbial communities from western Arctic Ocean - ArcticOcean_MG_CB8_126 | ecosystem: Environmental > Aquatic > Marine > Oceanic | place: Arctic Ocean: Canada Basin | collected...
AAGAATGCCAAAATGCACTTCCTAACTTAGACGGGAGTGGTTTGGGACTAATCGAAATAAGCCATAGGAGCGATATATTCCAAAAAATCATAGATAATGCAATGAAAAAAATGCGTAGAATACTATCAATACCTGAAGAATATACAATTCTTTTCTTACAAGGAGGAGCATCTTTACAGTTTTACATGTCTGCTCTAAATCTACTAAAACCGGGAGAAAATGTGGATTTCTTAGTTACAGGCATATGGGCGCAGAAGGCAATGAAAGAAGCAAATAGAATAGGAAACGCTTCACCAAGGTGGGATGGTTCCGAGAATGGGTTCACTTCAATTCCTCAAAATGGCGATTATTCAATTAGAGAGAATGCAGTATATGTTCATTATACGTCCAATAATACGCTATTTGGAACGCAGTACCATCATATTCCAGATAGCAATGGTAAACCAAGAGTATTAGATGCAAGTTCAGACATTACAGGTGTACCAATTGATGTAAGTGCTCATGATTTAATTTATGCGGGTGCACAAAAGAATCTGGGGCCTAGTGGGGTTACAGTAGTTATTTTATCACCTTGGGCAACGGAGAGAGTTGGAGATAATTTACCTACTATGCTTGATTATTCTGTCCATGCTGAAAAAAAATCATTATTTAACACACCAAATACATTCGGAATTTTTGTCCTAGATAGAGTATTCAACTGGATAGAAGAAAATGGCGGGCTAGAAGGTAATATTGCAAGAAATATAGCAAAATCAGATTTACTTTATGAAGAACTTGATAGAAGTGATTTCTGGAAACCACATGCTGAGAAAGATTCTCGTTCAGTGATGAATGTGACTTGGAGATTACCTAGCAAAGAACTCGAAGAAAAATTCATACATGAAGCAAAGTCAATAGGGATAGATGGACTAAAGGGCCATAGGAGCGTTGGAGGAATCAGAGCAAGCCTATACAATGGTTGCCCTATAGAAAGTGTAGAAGCCCTTGTCTTATTTATGCGTGATTTTGAAACTTCTAATCATTAGGTGATAATTTGGAAAATAGTGAGGTGATTGGATTCCTCGACTATACACTCCTAGATCATCAAATTAGTGAGGGTGAACTAAGGGAGTTTTGTCAAAAAGCAAATACGTATAGACCAGCCGCAATTTGTATCTTTCCAGAACATATTAGGATTGCTAAAGAAGTCATAGATTCTAATATCCCTATAGCTGTAGTAGTAGGAGGGTTCCCAATAGGCAATAATAATTGTGAAGAAATTGAAAGTAATATAATTTCGGCAATTAACTTAGGTGCAGATGAAATTGATATAGTACTCGAACCACGAAATTCGGAAGATTATCCTAATGAAATAGAATTAGAAAAATTAGTGATAATGAGGAATTCAGCCCAAGGAAAGATTCTAAAAGTCATTATTGAAACACCATTACTTAATGAAAGGAAAATAAGAGCAATTACAAGAATGGCATTAGCGACAGGAGTGGATTTTGTAAAAACAGGTACCGGTAAGAGAGGATCATGTACTGAAGAAGATGTGAAAATACTATCATATGAATTAATGAGACACGAATTAACTTTTCAAGAAAAGTTTGGAATGAAAATTTCCGGTGGAATAAAAGACAAAGGAACTGTGATGAAATTTATGGAATTAATAAATCAAGAAGATAAAACAATTATTTCTCAAAAAAGATTAAGAATTGGTGCCTCGTCACTAATTGACAAACTTATTACTATCTAGTGAAACAAGAGGTAAATACTGTTGATGCTAAATAGGGATGGGCGTCGCGGAGCAAACAGTAGGGACAAACAGTGGTATCTTTTTCAGACTTGGGAATTGGTCCCGCTATAGTTCAGGTTCTTGAACGTCAAGGCATTGTTGAGCCTTTTGAAGTGCAGAAAGAAACTATTCCTGATACTTTACTCGGTAAAGATGTTTGTTGTAGAGCACCTACTGGATCTGGTAAAACTCTAGCATTTGGGTTACCATTAATTGCTAAATCTAAGAGAGCGCAATCAAAAAGACCTACTGGTCTAATATTGACACCCACTAGAGAACTAGCAGAACAGATCAATTCAGTACTAAAACCAATAGCGAAAGCAGTAGATAGAGACATTGTTTCAATATACGGAGGAGTCTCGTATAAAAACCAATATAATGCACTAAACAGAGGTGTAGACATAGTGGTAGCCTGCCCAGGAAGATTACTAGACCTGTTAGATAGACGCGCATTAAAGTTAGGTGATGTGGAAACTGTAGTAATAGATGAAGCCGATAGAATGGCAGATATGGGATTCATGGAACCCGTATGTAAAATTCTAGATAAATGTGCTAAACAAAGACAAACGGTCCTATTTAGTGCAACTCTCGATGATGATGTTGCAGATTTGGTGAAAAATTACCAACATCAGCCAGTCACTATTGAAGTAGGTCCAAAAGAAGTTAGTATCGAAAATATGCAGCACTTATTTTGGACCATGAAACCACACCAAAAATTAGCTGTAACTGCAGAAATACTAGCAAAATGCGGTAAAACCATGATATTTTGTAAAACAAGAAGAGGAGTGGATAGGTTAGGCGATGAAATGTACGATGCTGACCTAAGAGTTTCAACATTACACGGAGGCCTAAATCAACGGCAAAGAGATCGCGCACTAAAACGGTTCACCAAGGGTGGTGCTATAGCATTAGTATCAACTGATGTTGCATCGAGAGGAATTGACATTCAAGGAGTAAATTGTGTACTTCATTATGACCCCCCAGAAAATGGTAAGGCATACAAACATCGTAGCGGAAGGACTGCTAGGGCTGGAGCGGAAGGTGTGGTAATTTCATATGTGCAAAGATCACAACAAAGATCTTACAATAAAATCCAAAATGAGGTTGGAATAAAAAGGAGATTTCAGCCACCAAATGTGGAAAATTTGACTGAATATCCTATGGAATATGTTGAAGAAGTATTCGAAGAAGAAAGAAAACCTCAGAAGCAGAATAAACGTAGAAGAAATAAGAGGCAGAGAGGGCCGCCTCAGAAATCTAGAAGTTCATCTGAAAGACAGAGAAAAAGAAATCATAAATCTAAATTTAAGAAAAAAGAGGATTCAAGCGAAGATTCGAAATCTCGCTATAGTAAAAAAAGAGGGCATGAAAAAAATAATAGAAAGGGGCGAGGGGCGAAAAAAGGGATTCAGAAGCCAGTATCCGGCGGAAGAAGTGAATAAATTAATTGCTTCATGACCATGGATCGACGGCTACTATATGATCGAGCCTAATTATACTAGAACCTTGAGCATCTGCTTTTTCGGAAGCAATCTTTAGAACTCTGCGCATCCAACCAAGCATCATGAGTTGTTCAAATTTTTGATACGACTCACGGATTCTATCAACATCTCCCCTGTTAATGTGTTTCTGTAAATTGTACTCTATATCTGAGGCATAATCGTAGTATAATAGGACTAATTCATCTATTGCATCATTTTCCATTTTTTTTCCAGAAAATTGTTTGACAAGGTTCCTTATGCTAACAGATGTTAAGACTTCGAATTTAGGATGAAGGGAGTCATTGTGAAATTCTTTGTTGGCGTTCTCTGCCGTATCGATGAAATTACTATCATTCCGAGTCTCGGAACTTGATAATACCAAATCTAAATGCCTCTGTTTAATTGTACCCACTTTTTCACTAGAAGCTACTTCAGATGCAGAAATAAGGATGCTTCTAAGATAATCTTCCAGTTCCTCATTGGCAGCCACGACTGCTGCAGAACTAACAGATTCAACATTAACAATCTCATCGATCATTAATCCTCTCGTCCTATTAAAACCAAGTCTTGTTCTCGATGGATCATCTAATGTTTTCCGATTTGGATCTTTATCAAGAGTTTTTGCTTCCATATTTCTGGTGATCTCTTTTAATTTGGACTGTAATAAGGACACTAGGCTCTCTTTGACTTCACCGCTAATTCGTAAATCTATTCCTACTCCTTTGGCAACTTCCGATACATGAAAGGTAGCCCACGGCTTACTCATAACGCGTTTGAGTGTAGTAAAGGACTTCAACAATGAGATTGGCGAATGTCATATTAACGGGATTTAAATCAGATAAAATATGAACGCTTATGCGCCGGTATGAAAAACTATCATCTGCCGGGGTAGTTTATGAACGCAAGTTTGGACTTTAGCGTTCTTAATCAAAAAGATACTTGGAAAGCGTTTGGAATTGGTATAGTATTGTTCTGTATAATAGGATTTGCATCATTATCTCTTTTTGGATTATCTACATCAGTATACGGCGTATCTGATCAAGTTGAGCCGGTACCAGATTTTATTGCTCCAACTATGAATAGAACAGGAGTTGATGATACTGTTCCTTTAGACAATGGAAGTTTGCAGTTATCTGATTTACGTGGTAATGTAGTGATACTGGATTTCATGGCAATAGATTGTGCAAATTGCCATTACGTACAAGAACATATCAATCAAAATATAGAATCTTGGCAAAAGCTAGAAGGAGACTATTCTGTAATTGTTGTTTCAATAGCCTCATGGTATGATTATGAAACATTTGAACAAATAAACTCAACTTTTGGAGATTCTGAATCTGAAAAATATATGTATTGGCCTCTTGTTAATGGAGGTACGGAAGTGATTGTTCTAGAAAACGGTGAAAGAGGAGACATAGTTGAATATTATTCTGCTCAATTAGTACCTTTAGTCTTAGTAATAGATCATGAAGGATATGTGGTTGCAAAGGAAAATACAGGCACACCTCTTGACGGTTGGAATTCTTTTGATAATGCAATAGAAAAAGCAAATATTGGTGAAGCAGAAGATCTAAGATTTGGAATTAAAAAAAGTGATAGATCAGTTCAGGGTGTTTTCATAATTGGACTTTTCTTAGGAGTCTTAGTCTATTTTAGCCCATGTGCATTTCCAGTATTACCCTCGTACATAACCTACACACTAAACTTAGGGATGAGAGAAGAGGAGTTGCAAGAAAATGGCAAATTAATCGGGTATATACCGGGCCCTTTGGCAATGGGATCATATGCAGCCTTGGGACAATTAACCTTCTTCTCAGTAATTGGAATAATTATATTTGGACTATCTGAGATATTCAATCTCTCAGGATTTCTGCATGATATAGCAGTAGGGATTGCTTTTTTACTAATACTTCTAGGAGGATTGATGCTATTAGGATGGACCTCTCACATACTTTCTGGTGTTCAAAATATTATTGACAAATACCAAACTAAAGAAGAAAACGATGAATTGTTTACTCCAAGAAGAAATATGTATCTATGGGGTATTGGATACTCGGCAGCATCAGTAGACTGTACTGCAGCAGCTGTTTTTCCATTCATTGGATGGTTAGCAGTTGTTGGAAGAACTGAATTTTTCTTTGGACTTATGGGGCTGATGATATCAGTTAGTTTTCTCATGATTGCGGTTACAGCATTGGTTAGTATGGGAAGACAAGCGATGATTGGTCATCTCAGAAGTTCAACAGGTTTAATCAAAGCAGTTGGTTCATGGATGATGATGTTTGCAGGTGTAGGATTATTACTTTACTTGACACAACCGGAAATAGTATCTTCAATTATTGTATAATAATTAGGTGCATCAATAGGTGAAACTCAAAGCATAGAAACTATTCGATGCATTATGGAGTCTGAAGAGAGCATACCTATTGATGCTATTAATACAGACTCAGGGATGAGTTTTTTTGAGAAAAATAAAATTGATAAAAATAAAGTATTATTATCTATTAACTCAATCATATTAGTGCTAGTATTATTCATTGCTTCATTACAAATCTTTGTATTAGATAGTAGTAAAGACTCAGAAGAGAATAATGGTAATGATTCAAATGCTATTTCGATTACTTGGAGTGAAAGCCAATATATGCCAAGACATCCAGAATGTGTAGATGACTCTAATGGACAAGATCTTGCTGAATTCGGTATAGGCTATGAACCTAGTATTTCTATAACAAGTAATGGAAATATGTTTATCACAGCTCACAAAGATTTACGATGGGGGGGCGAAAGTAATCCCTTTTTTCCAGTATTAGGTGGTGAACCAGGGCCTTGGTATGCATGCCAGGATGGAGCACAAACAAGTTGGGATTACTGGGCTTCTTGGTTTTGGGCGTCCTATGACAATGGGACTACATGGGGGCACGGAGAGAATTTTGATTCGACACCAGGGAATTCATTTACTGCAAACTACTTTGCAGGAGGTTCAGAATGCCTTGGAGATGAGGGTGATATTTCTGTAGATGCACAAGATACTGTTTACTACCTAGATACTACCTTGGAAGATAACTGGTGGCATACTCTCTCTGACAATGGAACCTCCTATGACACAGGAGTGTGTCAAAGAATGAATACAATGGCTGCCGATGATAGACCATGGGTTGCGGCCCAAGGGGATGGGATTATCCACTATTTAGGTAACTCAGGAGCGTCACCTCCAGAATGTACTGGTGATACAGGAAGATATTGGTATTACCATTCTGAAGATGGAGGAATGACATTTAGTCAATGCTATGCAGTTCCAGGAGGGTGGAGCACAATAGCTAGTCAAAGACATGGTTCATACGTCTATATTGCTCAAGAAAATGCGGATTCAGCAACTGGAACTGTTGTTGTCCGTATAAGTGATGACTACGGAAGAGGTACAGGACTAACAGATGGAACTTGGCAAGAACCAATTGAAGTAGGGCCAAGAGAAGGAAACTGCCCAGAAGGATACCCTGTAGTTAATACAAACGAAAATGGTACAGTAGCAGTTGTCTGGGCTGACTGTCCTAATGGAGGGACTGGAGCCTGGGAACTACGGGTCGCACTATCATATGATTATGGAGTTAATTGGTCAACTTGGAATGTATCGCATATTAATGGAATTCAGATGTATCCATTTGTGAGCATTAGTGATAAAAATATAGTTACTTTAGCATTCTATGGACTTGATTTTGATGATGGAGATTTAGATGGCGACTATGTAGAAGGTGAAGAATGGCACCTTTATGCTGGTGCTCTAAATGAACCCCAAGAAGGGGATCAATGGGAATTCACCATTGCAGACTCTGAACCCCTTCATATTGTTACAGCATATGAGGAAGAAAATGCTGATGTTCATGCTTTACATGACTTCTTTGAAACCGTAATTAGTGAAGATGGGGGATGGATTGGCATCGCATACCAACAAAATATTGGTCTACACCCATTTGAAGAAAACGAAGAACAAAGATACATTAAATTCGTTCGTGGTGAACTAACCAAATCTTTCTAAAGAATCTCTGTGCGTTTGTATATTCATCAATATTTCAGCCATATTTATTGAATAAGCACAGATTCTTCTCAACGATTCTGAAACTCTATCTAAAAATAAAGCATCAGATATATCGACATCACTTGCTCTGAGTACTTCTTCATATTGAAGTAAATCTTCTTGAGCAGATATTAATTGAGATTTGGCGTCATGGATTTCAGAAAAATTCCTATTTTTCAAATTAGATACTAATAATTTTATAGAAATATGCCATACAGGGATTATAGATAATGGTAAAGAATCCATATTCAATAAATCTGGGACTTTATGTGACTTTGCTAAATCACACAAAGCATAACTATGATCTCCCATTCTTTCTAGTGTTCTAACTAATTTGCATAATTCTGCTGCTTCCCACCTTGAAGTCCCCAAAGAATCTTCTATACTTGCAGATTCTAAAACCTGCCCGGCTTGTCTTTCAAGAAGTAATCGTAAGGCATCTACTTCATTCTCAATCTCAGAAGAATCATCCAAGATATCTATATTACCACCCATAAGGACTTCTGAAAAATCTCTTATTTGCCGTGATATTAGTAAATACATCCTATTTATGCTTGAAAATAAAGGCATCTCAGAGGGATTAAGAAGGCTTATCATTTCTATTTCTCGACCTTGATCATTAGTTATTTCAAGACCCCTAGTTGATTTTATAAATTCACGCAGGATTTTTCTTTGCACACGTGAAAGTTCAATCGGTGAAGAAATAATTATTCTATGAGCTCCTGATAAGTAAGAAGCCACTAAATGATCAAAGATCATATGATCGGGTATTTCGTTACAATTTATTTTGACTTCTCTTTGTTTTACTACTGAAGAGGCATCTGCTATGACTCGCAATGTACCTGAAGGGCGCCATTCAATCCTTACTTGATCTCGTGCTTTTAAACCATGTTGGATGACCCAACTCTTTGGAAGACTTACTATGTAAGTTGAGCCACCCGTCAACTGTATTTTTCTAACTTCTGATTTGGCTCCGCTCTTAGAGTTCATGTTTACGCGAGGTACTCCCTAGATATATAATTATATATAAAACTCAGTACAGCGTTTTTGAAAAAACTATATAGATTCTATATTTCAAAATTCATAAACTGAATGTACCTCGTAATGGTACATGGAACCGATTATGACTGTAGTTCTGATTATGGCAATGGCTGTTTGTGCCTATATGGCCTGGAATATTGGAGCCAATGATGTTGCTAATGCAATGGGGACGTCAGTAGGATCCCGTGCAATTACATTAAAACAGGCAGTAGTATTTGCAGCCGTATTCGAATTTCTCGGTGCATTTCTAGCGGGAGATGCAGTAACCGATACTGTAAGGAAAGGGATACTAACAGTAGATTTCGAAGTAGTTACTGAAGCCTTTGCTAATGACCTGTTGTTCGGTTTCATTGCCGCCATGATGGCTGCTGCAGTTTGGTTGACAATAGCAACAAGATTTGGGTTACCTGTCTCGGCAACCCATTCAATAATTGGGGGAATTATAGGTGTTGGGTTAATTCTCGAAGTACAACATGACACTACATTGATTGATTGGGAGGTCGTCAAAAAAGTAGTCATTTCATGGGTTGCAAGTCCATTAATGGGAGGGATTCTGGCATTCATAACATTCTTTTTCGTGCGTTTAACAATATTAGAAGCTAAGGACCCGATTGCAAGATCAAGATGGCTGGCACCTATACTCGCAATTCCAACGTTCTTCACATTAGGTCTCGCATTACAATTCAAAGCACTCAAAGGATTTATTTCCAACGCAGAATCAAATGGTTGGATTGAGAATAAGTATGATTTCTTACCACATAGTGGCTCGGATGGAGTATGGAATCCAATGTCCAGTAATGCATGGTTCCCAATTAATTCGCTAATTATTTCATTTATCATCGCATCTATTGCATCAATAGTACTATGGTCAGTACTAAGGAATTATGAATTTAAGAAACAAGGAGATGGATTCCAAGGTGTGGAAAAAATATTCGTATGGCTACAAATAATTACTGCCGGTTATGTTGCATTCGCTCACGGAGCTAATGATCTATCAAATGCAATTGGGCCTATGGCAGCAGTATACGACATCATTACAACTGGAGGGGGGTTACAGCCGGAAGTTGAGGTCAAATGGTGGTTAGTACTCCTAGGATCACTAGGTATTGCAGTAGGTGTAATGACCTGGGGGTGGAGAGTTATGGAAACAATCGGTACAAAAATCACGGACATTACACCGACAAGGGGCTTTGCAGCAGAATTTGGTGCCGCTACAACAATCCTGATATTCTCCATGCCGTTCCTTGCTGTACCTGTATCTACGACTCACACATTAGTTGGTGCAGTAGTAGGAGTAGGATTAGCAGGAGGAGCAAAGAACGTAGATTTCAGAGTATTTGGAAAAATTGCTGCTTCTTGGATAGCGAGTCTTCCAGCCGCAGGATTTGGTGCAGTTACGCTTTATGTAGCAATGGGATCAGATCCTCTGAAATTAATAGTAGTTTTACCTATCTCTTTCATAATGGTTGGGTATGTGATTTGGAAAACAAATGGAGAAGAAATATTCGTTGATGATGCTCTGGCAGAACCTAGTGGTGAAAGTGGAAAATATGACCCGACTGTATTTGAGTTGTTCCATACTCATGCAGAAGCTGTGGAAGATACTGTCAATCACATGTTATCTGCTGTAATAAAAACCAGTAATGGCGAAGATGCGGCGAAAGAAATCCAGGCAACTATTGATTCTGAATTAAAAGCAGATGACATCAAAAATGCATTAAGAGAAAAGGTAAGTAGCAAAGGATGGAAATTGTTGATAGATAGTGATGAGTTTCTATATATGCTGGGGAGACAAGATAGAATTGCAGATTATGCACAAAATGTAGCCGAACAATTATCTTTCAGAGAACTTTATGACAATAAAGAGGCAAGGAATATGGTTATTGAAATGGCAGAAGCCGTACAGAAGACAGCGGCCATATATGAGGATACAGTTTTACACCTGAGAGACCTAACGCTATCAGGATATACTAAGAAAGGAAGAACAGAGTTAAGAGAACTTATCCATAAAGTAAATCTTGCAGAACACGAGGCAGATTTAGTAGAAAGTCGTGCAGCAGGATTCGTATTTAGAGAAGGTTCTGATGACCCATTGGCAGCGGTACACATGTACAGAGTATTGCAAAGACTTGATGATGTTGCAAATGCATGTGAAGATGCAGCAAATGCGTTCTTACCAATCGTTTACAATTAATTAGACCAACCAATTTCTTCGGCTAATGCTTTGGAACCTTTGGTTTCGATCAATGCTAAAGTTGGCTCGTAAATCTTCCATGCCATGAAACCTACAAACATTCCAGAAAGTAAATCAAATATATAATGCTGTTTTGTAGTAAGTATACTGATACATAGTAGAACCCACTCAACCCACAATATAATTAAGAAATAATTAGCCCATTTTGTTTCGGAATAATTATTCTTTAACCAATGAGTCATCAATCTTGCAAGGCAGTAAGAATGAACGATATGTAAACTAGGCCATGCATTCCAAGGCTTATCAGAAGTATGTATGAACTCGAAGAGGATTGTCTCAATACCATTCATAGAATCCCAATCAATAGCATCCCTCATATCCACCTCTGCTGGAAACAAAAGGAAGAAAACTACACAAAAAAGAGTTGCAAGTATTAGCATCTGCATTGCAGACAATAGTTCTAATCGACCTCTATCAGTACGGGGAGCCAATAGGAGAGTTACAGGATAGAATAAATACAACGCAGAGTATGGAATAATCATCCAATTTATTACCGGTATTGAACGATCATATGAAATTGCAGGAAATATTGAGAAGGTGTCTTGGAGATAAAAATTAGCAATATTATTGGAACCAAAATAAGGAATAGCAATAAAAATAAGTCCAAGGAAAAATACTTCCAGAGGGAAAAGACCACCATTCAACTTCTCACGACGAGACCAAGTTGACCACCAAAATCGTTTCCAAGGAAAAGTCATTTTGGACAAGAGTCCATCGTTACTCATACAATTCACTCATCAGGGAAAGCATATGAACTTAACACAGTAACAACTGATGAACCAATTAAAGCCGAAGCAAACGGCCAAAGATTAGTAAGTCCTCCTTGTGAAGCAGGTACTGATTCTATAGTAGGATAAATTACGTATCTAAAATATTGACTGGCCCCCTCATAACCACTTGGAGAATCAATAAAACCATACACTATTATAGATAATATTCCTGAAATCGCACCAATAAATGCACCTTTTGATGAAATTTTGCTCCATAGAGTAAGTAATATTGGGGCAACTGTAGCTGCAGCAATAATATCTGCGAATAGGAAAATTCCAAATACACTCCATGCATTAAATGTAAAACCTGCAATTGTAGGCCCTGTTGCTAAGTATATCGCAATAGGGATCATGGCTATAGTGATTATTTTAGCTTGATTCATATCTAAATTACCATCTGATATGTCTCTCGAAACTGAGGCAACTATTGCATTTTGAAGAGTATCGACGCTTGAGCAAACTAGGGCTATTGCAAGAATAATAAATGTTGCAATAAATATCTCATTTGTATCCTGAATTAGGTAGAAAAATGCGGCTGATGGATCGGGCACTCCACCTTGCCCAGCGGCCACAGTCCCCATGACTCCCATTACAAATACAAGTGGAAATACTAGCAAAGCAGCCAACAATGCACCGTTTTTAGCTGCTTTTTCGTCTTCTGAGGACCATACTCTTTGCCAATTTCCTTGAGAAAACATTTCTGCAGCAGTAATAGCCAAGACAAGAGCTAATCCTGATTCAAATGACCCCATATACGACATACTACCAATACTCCAATCATCACTAGGACCGTATGCTTTGGCATCAACCCATAAACTGGATATATCTCCTCCAAATATGAATAAAAGAAGAGAGAGAATGAGAGTTATAATAACCCACGCTTGAACCTTATCTGTACCTAATGATGCAGGTAAACCACCATAAGCAGTATAACTAGCAGTAACTAAACCAACTGCAACCATAGGAATCAATGGATCCATTCCTGAAAGTGCTTCCATCGCTTTACCAATCGCAGTAAACTCTGCAAAAAGAAATGTAAACATGTAAAGTATTGAGATTATTCCAATATACAACTGCATAGGGCGACCTGTTCTTGATTTTGCATAATCTGCAAGAGTGACTCCATCTGGAAGTTCCTCCCTAATCCTCGGGCCCACATAAGCTAACAATAGAAAAGGAGTAGATGCAGAAAGTGCATATCCAAAAACATCCCAAAAACCACCATAGTAGGCAACTTCTGAAGGACCGAAGAGAATCCACACTCCCATCCCAGAAGCGAATAAGGTGAGAGCGACTTGTGTGGAACTTTGAGTTCCACGAGCAGATAGATAATCGTCCGAACTTATGCCATCACCTAGTGAAGATTTAAAACCAATATATCCAAAAAATATCAGTGTTGCGGCAAGCAGCAGATAAGCAATGAACTCATTCATACTTCACCCTCAATAAAAATGCATTTTAATCTAAAAAAGAGTAGGTCCATTCTTGAGGTATCTCCAATGTTCTTTTGATAGAACGCGGACTTATCCAACGTAAAAGATTCAGAGGCCCACCTGCTTTATCATTCGTGCCACTAGCTCTGGCTCCACCGAATGGTTGTTGGGCAACTACTGCACCTGTTGGTTTATCATTAATATAGAAATTACCTGCAGTAAATCTTAGAGCATTAAATGCCTTTTGAATATTGACTTCATCATTAGCAAATATTGACCCAGTGAGAGCATATGGCGAGGATTCATCACAAACCTTCAGAATATTGTCAAAATCGTTATCCTCATAAACATAAACTGTCAAAACAGGACCGAATATTTCTTCGGACATTGTTTCAGAATTAGCATCACTAGTTACAATTATTGTTGGATCTATGAACCAACCAACTGAATCGTCATAATTACCCCCAACAGCTATCTCACAATGTGGATTATTCTTTGCTCGTTCAATATATCCTGTAATCTTATCAAAAGAACGTTGGTCAATCACAGCAGTCATAAAATTGGAGAAATCACAAGCATCTCCCATCTTTATTTTTCTGATTTCGTCGCATAAATCTTCTGATATTGAGCCCCATACAGATTTGGGAATATATGCTCTACTTGCTGCAGAACATTTCTGCCCTTGGTATTCGAATGAACCTCTTAAGAGTGCGACTAGCAATCCTCTATGATCGCAGTCAGGGTGAGCAATAACGAAGTCTTTACCTCCAGTTTCACCAACAATCCTTGGATAGGAGCGTAATGTAGGGAGGGCTAAGCCAATTTCTTGCCATAAACCCTGAAATGTACCTGTTGAACCAGTAAAGTGTAGCCCTGCAAAATCAGGGTTTGAAAGTGCTACTTCAGTAATTTCTGCACCAGAACCAGGAAGGAAATTTATCACACCGTCAGGTAATCCTGCTTCCATCATTAACTGCATTAACACATAGTTAGAGTGATATGAATTACGACTAGGTTTCCAAACTGAAGTACAACCAACTATAGCAGGAGCGCTTGGAAGGTTTGCTGCTATACTAGTGAAATTAAAGGGGGTGATTGAAAGAACGAATCCTTCCAAAGGACGGATTTCAGTAGTGTTTTGGACCCCTTTGGGGGAAACTAAGGGCTGAAAATCATCATGAAATCCGCGCGCATAGTGGCAATTAAATCTCCAAAAATCAATTAATTCGCAAGCAGCATCGATTTCAGCCTGAAAGACTGTCTTCGATTGGTTAAGCATAGTAGCAGCATTAACTTTCATCCGCCAATCACCTGCTAGCAAATCGGCACATCTCTCAAATATAGCGCATCTTTCTTCGAGTCCAATATTAATCCATGATTTCTGAGCATCAACTGCAGCCTTACAAGCAGCTTCTATTTCATCCTTGCCTGCCAAATGAACTTTAGCAATTACATGACCGTGGTTATGGGGAATTACTTGCGTAGTAGTTATACCGGTAAATATTTTTTTACCATTAACAATGCATGGTATTTCAAGTACCTCATTCATCTGCCTATCAAGTTCTATTTGAATATCGATCCTCTCTTGACTACCCGGAGAGTACCCAAGTATTGGTTCATTAACTGGATGGTTCATGTTGTGACGCTATTGCATAATGCATTTTATCATTACTAATAGGAAAACTGGAAGTTTGTTTAACCCCATTCACTAGGGTCGTCTTTCTTTGCCTTTTTCCATTCTTTGTAGCAAGACTTGCAAACAGTCACTCTACGTGAACTGCCAAGAAGGCCATCTTCTCCCCAAACATCTGCGGCTCTATCAAATGCTAATTTTCTGCCACCTATTTTCTTATCAGCCCAATTTTCGCAATCAGCAACATCACAACGAATTTCACCAGAATATTCTTCCTTCGCTTTATCTGAAGGTCCTTTGGCGTCTGAAGCCACTTTTTGCTTCTTTTTAGCTCTGGATTTGAATCCCATGTGTATCTCGGAAATGAACTTTGAATTAGAACGTTACCTCTTCAGAAGGTAAATCAAATGGCCCACCAACCTTAGCAATTGAAGCTTTTCTATCTGGTCCAACTCCCACGCTGACAACTGGGATACCTGACAAATATTCGATTCGTTCAACGATATGACGAACTTTTTTTGGCATGGCAGCATAACCAATACCTTCTGAACGGGAACTTTCAGCCATAGAAATCCATTCATCATCTGAAAGAGCAGGGAAGCCTTCGTGAGTTTCATAAATTGGTTTACATCGAGCAACTTCATCAGAAGTTGTGGGAAAATATTTGATGATTTTACCATCAAAATCATAGCCTATACATATTTTAATTTCATCTAAACCTCCAAGGACATCTAACTTTGTGACCACTAGTCCTGTGTACCCATTGAATCTATGAGCATCACGTAAAGCAACCATATCTAACCAACCGGTTCTACGTGGTCTTCCAGTAGTTGTACCATATTCATGACCTACTTGAGCCATGTGCTGACCCGGTCCATCATCAAGAGATAATTCGGAAGGAAATGGGCCGTTTCCAACTCTAGTCGTATACGCCTTTGTAATTCCAAAACACTGATCAACGTGTCCCGGATGAATACCAGCACCATGTGTTGCATTCGCACGACTAGTTACAGATGATGTGACAAATGGATATGTGCCTTGATCAATATCTAACATAGCGCCCTGAGCGCCCTCAAGCAATATTTGTTCACCGTTTTGCAAGGCAAAATCAACCATTAATCCGGTAGGTCTTATTGTATTAGGATACCTATCTAATATCCATTGTAAATCAGATTGAAGGGACTCTGGTTGTATTTTTTCAGATACTCCTACAGAATCTAATTGTTTATTCATTCTGTCAGTAATTGCTAATACTTTATCCATATCTGAAACGACTCCAGGGATATCACAAAAACGAATTCCTACTCTCTCGATACGATCACGGTAGGCTGGACCAATTCCTCTACCTGTAGTGCCGACAATCTTGTCTGCAGAGTCATATAATCTATGGAATCGTAAAATTATAGACGCTCGTTCACTAATGAAAAGACGAGTTCCTTCAGGTCTTTCTTGAGTGAGTGCAAACCATCTTTCTAGCTCTTCCTCAAGGACCCAAGGGTCAATGACCATACCATCTCCGAGAACTAAATTACAACCCATAGAAGTGACACCAGAAGGAATTTGATGTAACTTTAGAGTTGTGTCACCTAAAACAATAGTGTGGCCAGCATTATTTCCTCCTTGGAAGCGAACCGCCCACGTTGAATTCGGGGCTAATTGGTCAATAGCCTTGCCTTTTCCTTCATCGCCCCACTGGGCTCCTAATACAATACTCGCTGGCACCGAAGGTCCGGCTGAGCCGAAGGTGAATGAATAGTTCGGTCTAGATATCTTGAAAATAATAGTAAGATTAAGAGGAAATACTCAGCAAAGCGATTATCAAGGGTAGGCAGTTCGGCGTGACTATATGGCTCAGCGTCACAGTGTAGCAGAGGCTCGTCTTCTAAAGAAGTGGATATGCATGAAGTGCTCCGCAACACACCGAGGATCAAAGCCTCGATGCTGTCGCAAGTGCAAATATAGAAATCTAAGAATGAAGGCAACAGAGCGCCGGAGTACTTGATTTAGTTCCCCTAAATCAGTTAATTTCTGTTGCATTAAATTCGTCTTATATCGTATTGATTTTATTGAATAGCGAAGTACACAAAATAACTAGCCACGGCGAACTTCTGTCAAAAGAGTTTCTAAAGCGGTTTGTACTTGTAAACATAATGGACCAAAGTGAAGAGGTAAGTTAGCGTCATTGAATATATCATCAAGGGCTGAAGCAGTCATCCCAAGCCTCAAATCCATAGCTTTGTCTTTATTTAAAAGCCATTTCTCTACCGATAGTTTGGTCAAAGAACGAATATTCCGAGGGACTTGTGAATCATCAAGTTGGCCTAATACAGATGCAATCTGTTGGATACGGGATTCAAGGTCAGACATACTATCACTAAGCCGGCGACAAAAGCCATGTCCTTAAGCACATCCCTAAATCAAAGTAGACTTAATCATTAGATTCAGCTTCCCAAGTTGCCCATGGCATATTGGAATTTGCTACACCCACACCAGGTCCAGTTGGCCCCAAAGCAATTAATCCAACCGAATGTTCTGGAGGGATTAGAGTTTCAATGCCCCATTTCATAGATTTTTCTAATGAATAATGGTTGTTTTTGATTTTTTCATAAACTCTATTGCTCAAAAGGACCTTTGTTATTGCTTCGCCTATACCTGTTGCAGCAACTGCAAGACCGTTTTCTGCCCAAAAACCGGAACCAGGGAGAGGAACATCTCCTACTCGGCCAGGGGGGCGGAAACTACAGCCACCTGTGCTAGTAGCAACAACAATCATCCCACTGCTATCCCTAACAATAACACCAATAGTATCACCAGTAATTTCTTTATTTTCATCACCAATCTGACCTTCAGGTGCTCTCCCTTCAACTTTAGTCCTGATGTGACCTCTTTGATCCGCCCACAACCTAGCACCTGCTGAAGTCAATCCATTTATTTCCTCATCGAGCAAATCAGCCGCAACTCTGATTGGATTAGGAGTGTCTTCCATCGCTATGACAAAGCCAATCCTACCATCGCCAATTTGTATAGAGGCATCCGTCAATACCGAGCCATCTGTACGAATTACACTACCAGTACCTGCATTGAATACAGGGTCATCTTCCAGAATTACACATGCCTCTACTGCAGCAGTGAGAGCAGAGCCGCCTGATTTGAGTATACTAGCCGCTCTTTCGACTGCTTTCTCTAAATTTTCTTGACGAGTAGGTCCTGGCCCCGCACCGCCATGTGCAACTACTGCTGGAATTGTCATTTTTCACACCTACTAATCGCCTAATACATTGCCTTGATTATCTATACTAAATTTAATCTTTAATTGGAGCAAGAGTGCCAATATAAATACCAACCCTGCTACTCTGAAGCAAGTATGGTAAGTCCATAAACCAACTCCTTCAACGGTTAACGACCAGATATATGCGGCAAGTAGTGGACCTATGATTCGGGCTAAGGCACCATAGCCTTCCTGAGCACCCATAACTGCCCCCAATTCATATCCTGCATTATTACTTTCAAATGTCAATAAGGAGGACTGAGTAGGTGAGAAAAGAGCATTTCCTATTGCCAATGCGGCAGAACTAACAAATACAAGCCAACTGACATTTGAAGGGACATATGGTAAACTAGCAATTCCTAAACCAGCCATGAATGTTCCAATAATCATCAAGTTTTTCATATTAAATCTATCAGTTAATTTTCCAATTAACCCTCCTTGAATAATAACGCCTAATAAACCGATAAAAGCGAATATCCAACCGTTCTGCATCTCATTGAAACCTAAACCCCCACTTTCAATTTCCATAGCAGTAAACAAGATAAAGGTCCCATGCATCATGCTAAAACCCACCATAAAAAGAAAATTAACTAAAATTAAAGTAGATATCTTTGGGAATTTCATAACTTTGATTATATTAGCAAATATACTTCCTATTTCCCCTAAGGGAGTACCTGCTGAACTCGTCCTAGATTCAGGAGGTAAACTTTCAGGCAATCTAGTTATCGCTAATGAAAGAGATACCATGGAAAGTAAACTCGAAAACATACATGGTAGCAAATATGGATGATCTATCCAAAATAAAGTTTCAAACGGGCCACCAATACTTATAGCAGGGTCTGATAATAAGCCTCCAATAAATGGGCCTATCATAAAACCAAGGCCAAAAGCGGCTCCAATCATACCCATCCTACGAGATATCATACTGGATTCACTAATATCACCAATGTATGCTCTGGCGACAGCAATATTGCCATTCCCTGCACCTGCTAGAAACCGAGCAATTATCGCCATAGTAATACTCTCAGAAAGACCGAATACTATGAAAAATATTGAATTTGAAATTAAGCCAAAAATCAATATTGGTCGGCGACCATGTCTATCGCTCAAGGCACCTAGAACTGGAGTGAAAATAAACTGAGCAAGGGAGTAACAAGAAATTATCACACCCACCCACAAATCTCTTTTTCCGACATCTAAAATTCCTTCAGCAGAAGCTAGGTCTTGAATGAAATAGGTCAGAAATGGTATCACTAATGTGAACCCTAGCATATCGATTAGAACTACAAGGAATAAAATTCCCATCGAAGAAGCATTGTTATCATTGTCCCCCATAAACTTAGACCCGGCTGATAGGACTCTTAGTATTGAGTGCCAAATTATGCGGAGGGTTGAGTATCCGCGCCACTAGAAATCGTATCAATAACTAATGCTAGTCTCTCAACGAGAGAGACTTTATCTTCAGAACCAACAAGTGCATGCTTGAGCACTTCATCAAGAGAATCTACTGGAATTACAGTTACCATTGATTCATATTTTTCATCGATAAGAACATCTTGCATATTAGAACGAGGAATGATAATAGTCTCAATACCAGATTTGGCAGCAGCTTCTATCTTAGCCGAAACACCACCTATAGGGAGAACCTCTCCTCGTATTGACAAAGAGCCGGTCATAGCGAGATTTTGCTCAATAGGTACACCTTCAAATGCACTTATTATTGCAGTCGCCATAGTAATTGAAGCACTGTCCCCATCAACATTGTGAGTCCCAGGGAATTGGACATGAATATCGAAATCTTTAATGTCATTTCCTGTTAATTTTTTAACTACCGCACTAATATTAGTTACTGATTCCTTCGCTAAGTCAGAAAGACCTCCAGTAGCAATTACCTGCCCAGATCTACCGTGTGCCGCTGTAACCATTGCTTCAACGGGTAAAACTACACCAGAATAGTCTGAAAGCCCCGAATCAGCACCTAAAACTGCTAATCCGTTAACTCTTCCAATTCTCTCTCCCTTATTGACGATCATGGAATAATCCGCCTGACGTTCGAGATATCTATCTGCAACTTGCTGTTCTAATGGTTTTGCTATTGCTCGGGCTCGAATAACGTGCACAGCAGTAGCCAACTCTGCATTTTCTTCAACTGCTAAATCACCAGCTATTCTGACTAATCCGCCCAATTCACGAAGTCTAAGAGACAAACGTCCTCTTCGCCCACTACGTCTCTGAGCTTCCTTCAGAATTAATCCGATTGACTCAACATCAAAATGAGGAATTGGTTTACCAGATGTTTTCTTCCTCTCATTCATGACTTCTTGAGAAACAAATCGAACTAAACGACGGCGGTTACGTTCAGTATCGGGCATATCTGTATTGACATATACCTCGTATCCATAACCTCTGATCCTGCTCCTTAATGCAGGATGCATGTTTTGCATACTGTCAAGATTACCTGCCGCAATTAATATGAAATCAGTAGGTACGGGTTCTGATTTTGTAAGAGCACCAGATGATCGTTCTGAACGACCAGAAATCGAAAGTGCTTTTTCTTGCATTGCAACTAATAATGCTTGTTGTTCTTCCATCCTTAGCATCCTAATCTCATCGATGTAAAGCACTCCTTTGTTTGCTCTATGAACTGCACCTGGTTCTACTCTCTCATGAGCAGGGGTAGCTAGATCTGCACCTGACTGGAATGGGTCATGCCTTACATCACCCAACAGAGCGCCAGCCAAAGTTCCTGTTGCATCTATAAATGGGGGATCTTCATTACGTTCATGCTTAACAAGAAGTTTAGGTATGTTTCCTTCATCGCCAGCAGTCAGTCTACCTCTAAGGAAGAAATAACCAAAGATAAGTAAGAAAGACCCGAAAATTAGAGTTAATATTTCCCCACTAGAAAGTGTTGCTAGAACCAAAGCCGCGCCAACAACTAGTACAATAAATAGCAACGTTCGATTTGTTCTTTCTCTCTGTTGTTTAATCAATGCTTTACGCTCAGAAATAATTCTTGAACCACGACCCGCTGGCACAGTTCTTACCTTAGGTTCATTCTCATCATCTTGGTTGCGGTATACAAGAATATCTTCTAATTGTTCTTTAGGAAGAAATTCGGTCATTGAGCGTGCAAGCATGGATTTACCCGTACCGGGTTCACCAACCATAATTACATGCCTTCTCTGCTCGGCTGCTTTACGCACCACTATAGAAGCTGCTTCTTGACCTATTACTTGGTCGACAAGTTTCTTTGGAATTGGCACATCGGCAGTTGATTCAATGTTAACTCCTTTAATCCATTCTTCGACCGATGTTTTACAAATTGGATCTTTGTCTTCCGCAACGCCAAATGCAGCACCATCTTCCCAACTCTCAAGAGGGGTTTTTTCAACTTCCAAATCTTGTTCTTCGTCCAACAAGCGCATCCCTCAGGGTTAGCCCTGTAAGTCTGACCTTCTTGAAGGTGCGGCATAGAAGCATTTGCGAAAAAAAACTTACTGAAGTCGACGAAGATACTCTTCGCCATAGTAATGCCATTGCTCCATAGTCCAGCCATCGGGTAAACCGCTAGGCGGTAATTCAGCAATCATAGGGGGGGGAGGAGCGAGTGATTTAGGATCTTTTTTCATTTGTGACGAAAGTAAACTATTAGAGGATGAGTCATATGAATCATACGCTTCAGCAAATTGTTTCTTCCTTCTAAGAATAATGTTTAGAGCTAACAGTAGGGAGAAGCATAGAATTAATGCTAAACTCATAATTCCAGACATCATCATCATACTCATACCTGGATTAGAATTCTTATTACTGTCAGGCGGAGTTTCATCAACTATAACTTCCGGTAAGGTTGCATGAATCTTGTAGGTATAATCAGTTACTCGATCCATGCCATCTTCATCTATAGCTCTAACTGTAAAAGTCATATAATCGCCTATTCCTAATCCTTCACCACTTATGTGATTTACAATAAATGGGCCTAAATTATGAGAAAGACCAGAGGTGTGACAGATTCCAGTAACCGTATTACATATGCTCCAAAATACGGTTATTTCAGATAATACTAATTCACCAATATTAGAAATTATTACAGATGGATTAGTATAATAATCAGTTGTATCGATAGAAATTGTCAAATCGCCTAATGAACCAGATTTCCATAATAATGGAAGTTCATCAACCACATTAACTTGAATAAGAGAGGTTGATGATGCACCATGCCTGTCTTCAACAGTTATTGAAACGGTTTGAAGACCAGATTCCTGCCACGACATCATAAGATTAGCTGTGATTGGATTCCATTGAATTGCCCCCGGCACCTCATTATTGACAACAGTCCAGATTTCATCATCAGAATTATCAATATCTGTGATTCTCTGTGATAGATCCACATTTAGGACGTCATGAGTTTGTAATGTGATAATCTGAATACCAGCTAAGTCGATACGTGGAGCATCATTGACATTCAATATGTGGAACGTCACAATTGTGTCTGAATATTTTACACCATCACTTGCTCTAACAGTTATATCTACTATTCCAAACTGGTCATCATCTAAAGAGACAAGAGATAATGAATGCCCATTCAAAGTTGCATCGACTAGTGTTTCATCTGAGATATCTAAGATAGACAATATGAGACCTGCAACAGGTACTGGATTACCAGCATCATCAGTATCTGAGAGATAGTTAGTGAAAGTAATACTCCCATAACTACCCTCATCGAATGACTGAGTATTGATAGGAGACCAGCGTGGTGCACCATTCTCAATTACATTAAATAAAATTAAACCAGAATTTGTGTCATCACCATCATCCACATTGAAATAAATACCCTGAGGTAATGGATTACCATGACTATCTCGTATAACTTGGGAAAACCTCACAGTTATTTCTAGATTTAACGGATCCCATGAAAGAAATTCGGAATCTCCGCTGGTGATATCTAGGAGATGTAGGGGGGTCTCAGCATCATTAATTAGGCCAATAATAGAAAATTTTTCATCTGAATCCACCTTTACTGTAGGCATACCTGCATACTCATTATTACTGCTAGAATATATGACTGGAGGGGCATTCTGAAGTAAAAATGCGTCATTAGACTCAAGCCATTGACTGCTTTGACCGCCTGCATCAGTCCACATGACTCTGAGATCGTAAGAACCGACTGCAGAATTTAATTCTGTATTAATTGAATACTGATATCGAGAGTTGCCACCAGTACCAATCATCTCAGGACCACTTATCCAAGTATCATCCCATGATTCAGATCCTGATTCGGAATATTGTAAAGTAGGGTACATCGAATCCATAGAGTCCACCAAATCATTAGCAATAGCACTCACTTCAAATTGAACTATACTACCTCTATTTACATTGGGTGACGAAACAGCAGTTGGCGTACTTGGCACGGGAGCCATATCATGTAGCCCTGAAACGTCAGCGTAATTGTTACTTGCAATTCTATCGCCTGCCAAATTACTGAGCCTTGCACGGAATACAGATGCGCCAGAAGGTTGCATTTCCACCGAAGATGTATCAAAGTTAACAGATACATCTTGAGTCATACCTGGGCCAATATTACTGTTAAGTGGAGTTTCTCCTAGGTATTGTTCTTCCAATCCATCTAAGTAGTAAATGCTGATAGTGCCGCCATCTGAATATGAGTCCACACCATTGTTTCTGATAGTAGCATGCAACGCAAGATTATCCCCCTGAACGAAACCAGGGTTGCCAGCAATTATGAAATCTGAAATACCGATATCAACTAATGGAACCATGTCTAAATCAATAGCAGCATAAATCTCATTGTAAGTACTATGAGGGCCATCCATTAGTGCCACAACGGGCCAAAAATTCTCAAATTGAGTGTGGCCGTCTGCTGCACGAACTACACTTACTGACTTATCCCAAGAAAGTTCGGAAGGATTATTAGGAGACAAAACCAGTTGTTCGAAACCGTTGTTATTACTGTTAAGTAACCAAGAGCGCCAAACATGGTGAGGTTTGTAACCATCATCATAGTTCTCAGCACCCGAGTGCTCGGTAACTGCTGCATAAACATATACAATTACTGAGGGCAGAGACCCTAAATAAGTGACAGTAAGATCTGTCGTAACTGTCTCACCTGTTGTATCTAAAGAAGTTGAAAGTTCCATAGAAAAATCTGATGATGAAGGGGCCATGCAACCGCCAGTAGTGAAATCACTATCGTAATAATTAGTGCCTCCAGCACCAACCTTGTAACAAGAACCAGTTTGTTCGTCACCAAAAGAAAATGTAGGGTATCCACTAGATGCTGCCATGATATGATCAGTCCTTTTTCCAGATGTGCCAATAGAATCAGCTGGCCAACCTGTACTTGAACCTTCAAAAAAGGACACAAACGTGAAATCCTCAGGGTTTGAGGTTTTTAGATTATTCAAAGAAGGAGAGGCACTACTCATACAAGGACCGCACCAATGTGCTCCCACGTACTCCCCAAAAACAGTATGCCCAGGACTTGTTGCGAAAAGTGGAACTGCTTCTTTCTCAAGTTCATTAACTTTAGAATTCGGTTCTTCAAAATCAATTGAACCCACTTGAGACATAGTCAACATCAAAAATACAAGTGCCAAAGCGGTGAAGGAAGAGGGCAATGTGCTTCTTATCATCATTATAGCGCTAACATAGTTGGGTATAGTCTTAACTATCTTATGCTGGGACATAAAAGACGACCCTATAGGGTCGGTATATTCAGCAAATGACTTGAAACCATAGAGCCTTCGCGGAAGAACAATGATTGGCATCAGGGATTTAGAATGGGTTGCCCTTAGAGAGGATGACGGAAGAGCATATTTACTTCAAAAAAAACCGGGTGAAATTAAAATTAAAGGGCTTGGAAGATTCGATTCCGAAGAACTTCTTCGGGGATTTTCAATTGGAGACCGCATCAAAGTTGGGCAGAAATCTTTGACGATAGTTGAAGCGGCATTACCGGAAGCTCGACGTAATATGTTCAGACGTGCCCAAACTATAGGGATAAAAGATTCAGGGTTTCTGCTTTCTTGGATGGGTATTGGCGTAGGAAGTCGCGTACTAGAAGGAGGCCATGGTTCAGCAGGCCTTGCAATGCATATAGTTAATGTATTAGGAAATAATGGAACGTTGATTTCCGTTGAAGTTCGTGAAGAACATGCCCAAGTAGGCAAACAAAATATGGACAGATTAAAAGAAATATTGCCTGAATTTCCAGATTGGCACTTAATAGTAGGAGATCTAATGGACATCGAAGAAAAAGTGAAGCAGATTTGCGAAAATATAGATGCTGCTATCATTGATATAGCTGAACCATGGACTGTAGTAAATTCAATAATTCCAATTCTTAGAATAGGGGGGAGAATCGCTTGCTATTGCCCCACTACATCACAGTTAGAGAAATCATGGAATGCTTGTGAAGATGCGGGACTAGAAATAGAATGGGCTGGAGAAATGATAGAGAGAAAATGGAGTAAAGCAAGTAAAGGTGGCGTGAGACCGGGCAATCAACCAATGGGACATACCGCATTTTTAATTATTGCAGCCAAAATTGCATCTGAGGAAGAAGAATAGATTTGATTCATAACCAAGTATTCATCCGCAACAATCATGCGAGACAGTAGCGAGTGGGAACCTACATCTTATCGGACACATACAATAGGTCAAATTGTAAGTAACGGTTCAACATTAATAGGGAGTGAAGTAAGCATTGCGGGATATGCAGAAACCATACGTGGTAGAGGCGCTATTTGCTTCTTAATGCTAAGGGATGGAACTGGGCATATCCAGGCGTTTTTAAAGAAAGATAATATGAATCAAGAGACTTTTGATTTAATTCAATCAGCGACGAGAGAATCAACAATCAGAGTTAGTGGACTGGTCGCAGAAAAAAGGCCTCCGAAAGTAGCAGAAGGTGAACCATTACCATCTCCTGAATATGAAGTAAATGTGACATCTGGCGAAATACTCGCCGCTGCTGCAACTCCACTTCCAGTAGGAGTAATTGACGACGTTAAAGTTGGGCTCGACATTAGACTAGATAATAGGTATTTAGATCTCAGGAGAGCGCATGTAAATGCTATGTTTCAGCTAAGAAGTAAAGTATTACAATATGGACGAGAACATCTAATTAAGGAAGGATTTATGGAAATGAATAGTCCCAAAATCATAGCTAGCGCGTCGGAAGGTGGAACAAACCTATTTCCTATGATGTATTTTGATACGCCAGCATTCCTTAGTCAATCACCTCAGCTATACAAGCAATTAGCAGTTCTCGGCGGACTAGAAAGAGTCTTTGAAATCGGGCCCGCATTTAGAGCAGAAAAGCACGACACATATCGACATTTGAACGAATTCATATCATTTGATATAGAGGGAGCATGGATGAATGATGAAGACGTAATGGGAGTTCAAGAACGCATGATTCACCATATTTGGTCATCAGTTTCAAAGCAAGACCAAAACTTGATTGATACAATCAATGAATACAAAATCAGCCAGGATGAAGAAACTATATCTGTCGAAGTACCACAACTACCATTTCCTAGAATTCCATATTGTGAAGCCATCGAGATTGTGAAGGCAGGAGGAGGAGGAATCGAATGGGGGGATGATATCGAGAGTCATCATTGTGATTTAATAGCTGCAAAATATCCCGGATTTCATTTCCTACCTCGTTGGCCAATGGCGATGAAGCCATTTTACATATATCATGATGAAAATGAAAAAGGACATACTGGAGGCCAACTTAGTCGTGGTTTCGACCTCAATTATGGCAGAGATGAAATGACTAGTGGTGGGCAAAGAGAACATAGGGTTGACGTACTCGAACAGAACCTTAGGGGTATGAATTTAAACCCTGAAGATTTTACATTTTACACAGATGGATTTCGTTATGGAGCCCCTCCTCATGCAGGATGGGGACTAGGAGTTGCACGTTTACTAATGGTACTAACTGACGCAGGTAATGTCAGAGAAGTAGTGCTTTTCCCTAGAGATAGAACTAGAGTTACTCCTTGAGATTAAAAGTGAAAATATGCTTCAACAACTAAAGATTTTTTACGACCTCATTAATGCATCCGAGGATGGATTAGGACTTCCTTTAAAGAACATAATCTCAAAGCTAAAGAAAGTAATACTCGCAACAGTAATCCTTTGTGTGAGCGTGGGAATTGGTTTAGGTTACCTTATCTTTGTAATAATTCTTTAATCAATTATCGTAAAATACTTCACCGAAAATAACGGGTATCAGAAACCCCTGCGACAAATGATGACTATGGGCAAGCCGACCTTTGCATATCTGCTTCTAAAAGAACATCCCTATGGAAGAGAGATGCTTAAGCAATTAATTTCTGAAGGATTTGTGCCATCTATTATTATCTCAGAAAATTCTAGTATAGCAGATGAAGAAAGAGAGAAATTTCTGAAAAGAATAGAAGGGAACTCAATTGCCCCTAAGATTCAAGAGCAATTGGAAGAAATGTCAAGAAAAGGGGTGCATATAAAAAATATAGAAGTTCCGATCCATAACTCCACCGAAGTTATGCCATACCTTATGGATATAGATTTAGATTTAATTGTTTTTGGAGGAACAAGAATAATTCGTGGAGAGATATTAGATTATCCTAAACATGGAGTAATCAATAGCCATCCCGGATTATTACCAGAATGTAGGGGCTCAGCATCTCCTGCTTGGAGCGTTTATCACGATATTCCCATTGGGTCATCAACTCATTTTTGTGACAATGGTGTGGATACCGGGCACCTCTTATTAAGAAGAGAAGTGCTAGTGAAAAGAGGCATGAAATATGAAGACTTATGCTATGAAACTCTTGTTTTAGCAGGTATTTTGATGAAGGAAGCATTGATGGCTTATGAAGAGGGGAGATGGGATGAAATGCGTCGACCTCAGGGGGAGAGCCCGAATCCAACTTTCCGTAATGCTACTGATGAAATATTAGAAGTGGTGCATCAGAAGCTAGATGAAGAAACTTATGCTCATTATATAGATTAGGTGTTAAAAATGGAAGACTTACTAAATACAAAATTCCCATATGCAGACAATATCCTTGATGGAAAAACCGCACTTGTTTGTGGGGCATCAAAAGGAATAGGAAGAGCGACTGCTCTAATGTTGGCTCGATCAGGTGCTCAAGTAATTATCTGTGCGAGATCGGCTAATGAACTAGAGAAACTTTCGAAAGAAATGCATGGAGATAATCATATTGTATTACCTTTAGATTTAGAGGATATATCATTATTAGAATCGAAAATTAATAATTTGGTTCGACAACAACCAATACACATACTAGTTAATAATTCAGGAGGACCGCCGGGAGGACCGCTTCTATCTAATACAATAAAAGAATTTGAAGCGCCATTCAAGAGGCATCTCCATGCTGCCCACACAATAACTCGTATTCTAACGCCGGTTATGGAAAGAGAAGGATATGGTAGAATTGTAAATATCATCTCAACATCAGTTAGAGAGCCAATAGACAATATAGGATTATCAAACACACTTAGGGGAGCCATGGGGTCATGGGCAAAGTCACTCTCTCGAGAGTTGAAACCATGTATCACAATAAATAACATTCTTCCAGGTTTCACAGATACTGATAGATTAGGTTCACTTGCTGGTTCAATTTCAAGTAGGACGGGGGAGTCTATGGAGGAAGTACAAGACAAATGGATGAATTCAGTACCTATTCAAAGATTAATTCATCCGTTAGAAACGGCCGCAGCAGTAACTTGGCTTTGTCTCCCTAGTAGTGGAGCGATAAGAGGAACAAGTCTGGCAGTAGATGGCGGAAGAATGCGGTCAATTTGAGAGTGATTTTGTGTTATTTGATATTTTCTTCTCAATTTCTCAGACACCAGATACATTAGGATACACCCCCTCCGAAAATGAAATGTTTTCAAATTTTCTAGATCAAGTGGAGTTAGCTGATGATTTAGGGTTTGGAGTAGGATGGGTGGCACAGGCCCACTTATCAACCGAAATACAAAAGAGAAATAGTAAACCCGTAGTCCCTCATTATCCCGGAGAAGTTGGATTATGTACTGATTTCTTCCAAATTGCACAGAAAATGTTCTCAAGGACGAAGAGAATGGAGGTTGGTAGTGCAGTAATGTCTATTTTAGCATCGGGTGGCCCGATAGCTGTTGCAGAACGTGTTGGTTCATTTATCGCACTACATGGCATGATGGAAGAAGAAACGCGACGTTTGCATATAGGATTCTCTGCAGGAAGATTCGAATTTATGGCTAGGCCATATGGTGTCGTGCCTAGAAATAAAATCGAAGATGTCGCGTGGCCAGCACTTCGAGGACAAATATTTGCAGAAGCATCTGAGATATTTCTAAGATTGCTGAATGGAGAAATTATTTCTTCGGATATGATTAGAAATACAATTCTTACAAGAGAAAACTTCCGCACGGATGAAGATTGGGTGGAGGTGCAGCAAACTGCAATGGAGGAAAATGGCACTAATGAGTTACCAAATCATATTGAAATACCTCATCGATATGACTTTGAGGAAATTAAAACCATACCTCAGGAGTGGAGGCGAGAATTACTCAATTTAGTACTAGGGAGTCATGACCCTAAACTACAGATTGAGGTGAATAAATGGAGGCCAGTGCAAGTTTTCAACCTTAGTATTACTCCCCCACATGTCATTGAGGCGACCCATGAGAGGATGGAAGAAAATTACCATCATGAGGGAGGGGAATGGGATAGAAGTATGATGCCCCGTACAATAATGATATTTGTTAATAATGAGGAGGGTTTGACGCCAGAAGAACAAAGTCTGGCTGCAAAAAAGGAAGCAAAGAATGCACTCTCTACGTATTGGAGTGCTTTAGAAGGAACAATTGATCCTGCAAAGGTCGAGAAGGCTACCGATAATGCAGTCATTGGAAATATAGAAGAAGTCGCAGAACAAATTAAACAAAGGTTCCATGATAGCGACAGGCTAATGTGTTGGTTTGACTTTTTCAACCATGATAGTGAAAGAGTAAAACGTAATATGACTGCTTTCATGACAAAAGTGGTGCCACTTGTCAAGGAGGAAAATTAAATGAGTACAAGAAAAAACATTCGACCATCATCCGTCTCACCGGGTAGACCTGGATCAGCAGTATATCCCACAAATCCACTAGGGGAAAAACACGAAGGCATCGCTACTGGAAGAGATGTCGAGTGGGAACCTTTAGTTGATTTTAGAAGAATGGATATATCAGAAAATACAATTCATGGAGCCGTTGCATGGGCACATGGGAATGAAATTGTACATTCATTTGGAGGAAATGTACTTGTTTATGGCAGATCTATGATGAAACCGCTAATGATGAAGGCCTTTGCGGAGGTTTTGGACGACGAATTAAATTGGGAACAAAAAGCTATTTCATGTTCATCACATAATGGAGATACGGAGCACGTAGCAGCGGCACAGTCAATTTTAACAGAATCAGAATGGGGTCTAATGCAATGCCCTCTAGACGTGCCACTAATTCAATTTGGAAGACAAGTTAGGAGACCGAGAAGATGGTTCCATACATGTTCGGGAGAACACGCTGCAATCTTGAAGGGATTACGTAAAATGGGAATAAATAGAGCAGGTTATACACTACCAAGTTCACCTTGGTTCCCACTATTTTTGGACGTGCTTCGAAATTATATGAATAAACCGGAGTGGAATCCTCTAAGAGTTGCTAAAGATGGTTGTGGCCTCCCTACAGTATCCAACACCGTCGACGAACTCGCAGTAATGTTCGCAGGACTTGCTACAAACAAAGATGATGACTGGATTTGGGAAGCAATGAATAGAGGCCCTGATTTAATAGGCGGTTTCAACCGCCTAGATTCAACATGTCTAAAGGCAGGAAATGGTAAACTAATTGCTAAAGAAGGTGCTGATGGTTTACTTGGATTAGCAATAGAGCACCCAGATTGGCCCAAAGGTCTTGGCATTGTGATAAAGATTGCTCATGGATGGAATTCACAAGCAACATGGTATGTAGCAAGAGCAGTTTTGGGTGTATTAGGTATTGAGTTGAGGAATCCTTATCCATTACATCGTCAGAAAGCATTCATCGTACCAGGAATTGTCCCTGAAGAATACCAAGATGCACTAAAAAAAGTTGTAACATGGGATGAGTGGGACCCGGATCAAGATAAATTCAACCTAGATTGGAACGAATATTCAGCAGGTATGACTCGAATCGACCCATTTTCTAATGAAGGCGGTTTGGAGGGATAGAGTGAAACTTCTGAATTATATCTCCGGTTTATTTACAGAGCCAGACTCTGGAGAATGGATGGATGATTATTCACCAGCTACTGGGGAAATTATCGGGCACGTGCCAAAATCACAGAAAAGTGACATAGATAAAGCAGTTCAGGCCGCTAAAGAAGCTTTACCATTTTGGTCATCATTAACAAATGTTGAGAGGGCCGATTGGTTGGATAAAATTGCAGATAATTTAGAATCAAAATATGAAGATATTGCTTATTTAGAGAGTAGGGATACTGGGAAGCCAATTACATTGGCAAGAGAAGTTGACGCTTACCGTTCGGTGAAAAATTTTAGATTTTTTGCTGAAATGATCAGAAACTTAGAAGTGGAATACTTCGAAATGAAAGATGCAAGTAATAGAGTAATCTACAAACCAGTAGGAGTGGGTGCCCTAGTTACTCCCTGGAATTTACCATTATATTTACTTTCATGGAAAGTTGCACCCGCAATAGGAATGGGGAACACAGTTATTTGTAAACCGAGTGAATTAACGCCAATGACTGCGGATTTGTTAATGAAAGCAATCGATGAAGTTGGACTCCCAAAAGGAGTAGTCAATCTTGTTCATGGAGATGGAATGGGAGCAGGAGCACCGCTAGTGTCGCATCAAGATGTTGATCTTGTATCATTTACAGGAGGGACAGCAACAGGAGCAATAGTTGCTCAATCAGCGGCAGGATCATTCAAGAAGTTAAGTCTAGAGTTAGGCGGTAAAAATGCCAGTATTGTCTTTGATGATTGCGATTTAGAAAAGACCGTTGCTGGTGTAGTAAGATCCGGATTTTTAAATCAGGGACAAGTTTGTCTTTGCGGAAGTAGAATACTTGTACAGGAAAATATCTATGATGAATTCGTTAAAAGATTTGTGAATGAAGTTGAAAACATGAAAATTGGTGACCCTTCACATGAAGACACAAAATTAGGAGCGTTGATATCTCCAGAACATTTATTGAAAATTGAAAAATACATAGAAATTGCGAAAGATGAAGGGGGCACAATCCTCACAAGTGGTTATCCTTGCTTACCAAAAGAATTTGAAAATGGAAATTGGATAGCACCTACAGTAATTGCAGATTTGGATGTCTCATCTCGTTGTTCGACAGAGGAAATATTCGGACCAGTTGTAACTATTCATAAGTTTAGTGATGAAGATGATGCGATTGAAATTACAAACAATACAAGATATGGTTTGGCAGGTAGTATATGGACTGCAGATTTAGAAAAAGGGAACCGGGTAGCAGAATCAATCCATACTGGAATGATTTGGATAAATACGTGGCTTCATAGAGATTTAAGAGTCCCATTTGGCGGAGTAAAAGATTCAGGTGTTGGAAGAGAAGGAGGAAAATGGAGCCTGGGATTTTTCTCTGAAACAATGAATATATGTACTAAGCACGATTAATTAACGGCGATTCTTTCGCCCTTTACCTCTCTTGGTTTTCCCGGGGTTAGAATCCCAATTTCTTCCTGATTTTTTAGTCCAAGAACTTGTATCTACATCAGAATGATTGTGTTTTTCTAATTTCTTTCTTAAACCCCGAGGCAACTCTTGAATAGATTGAACATCAAGTTTGACACCAATGTCCTGTTCGAGTCTACGTATTCCTTCTCCACCTGATCCAATCATTGACCCTATAGCAGAATCATCAACATAAATTACTGCCGAAGAATCGGTAATAAATTTCGCATGCTTTACAGTAATACCGGTAAGTCTAGTTGCTTCTCTTTTGAGTTCTTCAGAAGCTAAATTCCATGCTGGACTACCACCATCTTCTCCTTGACCACTCACAGGAACTACTGCAATTTCTGAACCAAATGCAAACATCTCATGAGTTAAGCGATTAGATGGAAATTCCCTAATTTCAATAACTGGACGACTTAAATCTGATTCCATACCTGTAGGAGCTCTCACAACCATTTTCAATTCTAAAACCTGATTGATTTTACCTTTTTCAATATGAATAACAGTATCTAGGACTTGAGATATTAACCCTAGTTCTACTTTGCCAACAAGCCTTTGGATTGCCTGAAGTCCGCTATTTGCGTGAGTCACACCTAGGAGACCCACTCCTGCTAAACGCACATCTCCAAATATTTCAAAGTCTCTGGTTCGGCGAACCTCGTCAAATATTACAAAGTCCGGTCGTAATAAAAAGATTATTTCAGCAGTTTTTTCTAAATCTCCCTCCAAAGGAGCATATTGAGTCACTCTTTGAGGCACCTGTAAATCTCTAGGTGACTCCATAGTCTTGACCATAGCACCCATTTCTGAATCAAGATAAGAAGCAATGGCTTGAGCAAAAGTAGTTTTCCCTGAGCCGGGTTTACCCACTACAAATATTCCACGATGATGATTTGAGATTCTACTGATTAGTTCTTCATCAAGTTGATAATCAGATAGTTGTAAGTTTGCAACTGGCCTAACTACTGTTATTTCCCATGCATCTGAAAAAGGTGGCCACGCACAACTAACTCTTAAATCTCCAATTTGCATCACTCTGCACCCTTCTCGCTCAATTTCAATAAAACAATCGGAGCGATCTGAATGTTGGTCAATAATTAATGCTAAATCTTCTGAAAGATCTACCAAAGTTGGTTTAGTCCAAACTTCTTGTTCTAGTTCATTTAGGCTTAGAGAAGATATGTGACCACTCTTGACTCTAGGCTTACATTCTGCTTTCAAGAAAACGGTAGATACTGAATCATCTTGTAAAAGTGATTCAAGAGTTTCAGGTAGGGAAGGATGATCTCCAAACGATGCCATGCACCTAAGATAGGCTTCTTAGATTTCATGTTTGGCTTATTATGGTAGATAATGCTGCAATTAACCAATAATGCATATGACTAAGAAAAAAAGCGGTAAGACTGAAAGTATAGTTGTTTAGCAATGCACGATAATATGACATCGGTTGGCATAATTGGCTTAGGCGCATATGTTCCTCCTAATGAAATGAGCAATGAAGATTGGATGAAGTTCGTAGATACAAGTGACGAATGGATAACCACAAAAACAGGCATGAAAAAGAGGAGGATTGCTGGCTCTGACGTGTGTACCTCAGATCTTGCTGTGGAAGCATGTAAACAGGCACTAAATGATGCAAATTTACAACCTGAAGATATTGATTTGCTAATCCTAGCAACTTCTTCGCCTGATGTACCATTATCATCTACTGCTGGAATAATTCAACATAAATTAGGATGTGTTGAATGTGCTGCTTTTGACGTGAATGCAGTTTGTGCAGGGTGGGTTCACGCATTGGATATAGGAGCAAGGTTTGTAGGAACTAGTGGATACCAAAATGTGCTTGTAGTTGGAGCCGAAATATACTCACGCATACTAAATTGGAATGACCGATCTACATGCGTATTATTTGGTGATGGAGCTGGGGCTGCCATACTTTCAGAAGTAAAATCTGGAAAAGGAATTTTGAGTTCTTGGCTAATGTCAGATGGTTCAGGATCGTCAGTAATTGAAATACCAGCAGGTGGTGTCCGCACACCAGTTAATTCTGATAACTTTGAAGAAGGTCAACAATATTTCCATATGGATGGGAGAGCAGTATGGAATTTCGCGATCGAGGCATTTCCACAAGCGGTGTTGAGTGCACTATCAAAAGCGGGAAAAAACATAGAGGATGTTGATTTAATTATACCCCATCAAGCAAATATAAATATAATTAAAACAGGTATGGAAAAATTAGGACTAGGAATGGATAAAACATTTACTAATTTACATAAATACGGCAATACAGCAGGTGCAAGCGTACCAATTGCAATGCGTGAAGCTATGGATGAGGGGCTAATCGAAGAAGGGGCATTGGTCGTTACTGCAGCATTCGGCGGTGGGCTCGCTTGGGGTGCTAACGTAATTCAATTTTAGAAGTTATGATATTGTATCCATCCGCCTGTTGCTGCATCATGCCTTAAGATTGAGCCGTCTGAATTTTGACACCAAACTTGACCCGTTTCGTCAGCCCAAACTTTCTGCCCATACTCGTTCATTTGAGTCCCTTCTGGCGGAGCCAACTCTTCGGGTTTAGGCGGTGTAGGTAGTTCGCTTAGTAGATCATCAATATGAGAGGTGTCTCTTTCTTCATCCATAACTCCTTCAGATTCAGAGTTATTGGAAACAGGATCTAATTGAACGTCTATGTTTTGATTTATGGAAGGCATGCCTTCGTGAGGGTAATTTACTTCAATAACGAGCTCATCTTCTGATAAAGATTCTTCAGGTTCAACATTACCTCTACGTAAAGTAATGACTCCCAAATAACCCAGTACTGTGAGCATGACTATACCTCCAAAGACAGCTAAGACAAACTGAAGATTTGTTTGAAAATATTTAAAATTTGGATGTGAATCTGAACCATCACCTTTTCCATCACCATCTGAATCAAGCCACTCAGAAAAATCGTTAGGGAATATATCTACAGAATCGATATAACCGTCATTATCTGAGTCCGCCAACAAAGGATTTGTGCCTCTTTCTTTTTCTTCGCTATCAGACCAACCGTCATTATCATCGTCAGTATCGGCATTATCTCCTATTCCATCTCCATCGGTATCTAGCCATTCAGTAGCATCTAAACTATTCCAATCTTCAATATCTGAAACACCATCATTATCGTCATCAGTATCTGTTATATCACATTCCAAATCTAGATCTGTATCCAGAGGAATTGATTGAGCCAAAAGCGAGTCAGTTTCACATATTGATTCCGTAGAATCTAGCCAACCATCACCATCATCATCAGTATCTGAATTATCACCTATGTTATCACCATCTGTATCAATAGATTCAGAAGCATCTTTTGGGAAAGCGTCAAGTTGATCGAGGACTAAATCATTGTCGTCATCATTATCCTCATCGAGGTCGCGACATCCATCTCCATCAATATCTGTAGATGAATTGCTTATCCACCCAACAAGACCGGGGGTACAGTCATCAATAGAATCTAATCGGCCATCACCATCATCATCAATATCGTCAACGTCAATAATTCTATCATTATCCGTATCTAAAAGACAGTCATCAACTGAAACCGCTCCCTGAATAACAGTAATGTAATCAGTTGGACAAGCCCAGATGAACGTACTGCCTAAGGAATCAGTATAGAAATCAAATGGATTTATTTGCTGAGATGATTGACCTTCTTGTGAGACATGATATCCTATATCTGCATCGATACAAGATGATTCCGCTGAAGATGGTTGGTAAGTTCCTGCTGCACATGGTGACTGATTAGTAGACTTGTTGCCAAAAGCAAAATAACCGGGGTCAGTGAAAATACAGAATGTTTGCTTTGTATCTGGCTGATATGCCCCAGCAGAACATTCTACATAATCAGATTGTCCGGGATTCAGGACAAAAGTACCTTCTGGAGATTCTAAACAAATATCTGAACCCTCTGATGGTTGATAAGTTCCTTCTGAACAAATATCTTGCGATGAGGAGCCTTCTGAAGCAACGAAGTGGCCAGTGGCAGCGGGAATACAAGAATCAGGACTAGTTGAGGAGGAGGAGGGATTATACGTTCCGACTGAACATGGAGTTTGCTGATTTGCAGCAACAGATGAAACATAATATCCAGGGTCCGCATTGTAACAACCGGATTGAGCCGCTTGAGGTTGATAAGTCCCGAGAGAGCATTCAGACTGAGTCAAAGCCCCATATATATTAACAAAATATCCCGAATCAGCATTGTTACAGGCAGATTCACCGGTGTTCGGCTGGTAAGTCCCCGGTAAACATACTAATTGGTAGGGAGAGCCTGGGTTTGAGACATAATGTCCAGCATCGGCATCTAAACAATCGCTTGAACTGTTTGACCGGACAGATGGATTGTAAGTTCCTGAAACACATGGTATTTGAGATGGTGAACCAACCATATCTACATAATGACCAGGGTCTGCATCAAAACAGTCGATACTAGATGTAAGTGGTTGATAAGTCCCGAAACTACATGCGGTCTGGAATGCTGAACCATTGGTGGGCACATAATTCCCTGGTGTAGCATCAAGGCATCGAAATTGCCCTGTATAAGGTTGGTAAGAACCCATGTCACAAGGTGTTTGGAAAGTAGATTGTGGTCCATAAGAGTAGTTGCCTTGACTCGCATCAATACAATAGGATTGGCCAAAGAATGGTTGATAATTACCAGGAGTACATGGAGTCTGAGTAGTGGCTGCTAGTGCTGGAACATGATTTCCAGGAGAGGCAATAAGACAGGAGGTTTGGGCCGTATTAGGTTGATATGTACCATTTGAACAGGCAAGTTGTTCCGGAGAGCCAGAATTAGAGGTATAATATCCCGCATCTGTATCTATACAAGATGTCTGAGCCGATTGATTTTGATAAGTTCCTGCAGTACAAGGTTGTTGGCTAGTGGCACCCGTATGGTTAACATAATATCCTAGAGAAGCAGGAGTTTGGAGGAAAGATCCATAGGCTGCCGTATAGAAACCTAGAGACGTAGTTAAACAGCTAGATTGACCGGTCAAACCTTGGTAGGAACCAGGAGAGCAAGGAGTTTGAGATACAGCACCAGGATTAGCAACAAAGTGCCCTTGAGCCGCACTTGTACATGAAATACTACCTGAACTTGCTTGGAATGTTCCAATTAAACATAACATTTGATTAGTGCCGATTTCTGCATCAATACTATTGTTTATATCACCAATTAACAACGTGTCTTGGACATTAAAATAACTTAGATTCATGTAGTATAAACCACTAGAATTAATTCTTTCAATTACAATATAAATACTACGTGCAGATGAACTAGATGTGCCATTTGTAGTAACTGACTCGTTTGATCCGGAATTGTTACTATAATCAATAATCCCCATAGAAGAATTATACAAAGAAATATCGATTTCTGCAGATGAGGACTCAACATCTATAGAAATGCCATAGAGTTTAGCAATATCAATTTTGTAATAGTCATAAACATCAGATGAAGAACTGATGCGAGCAGTATAACTTGCACTAGTAGAACTAAGATTATTGAAATTAATATTTGAATCTCCAGAATCTCCAGTAGATATTGAAACGAAACTACCAGCATCGGAACGGACGCATGAAGTAGAACCGAGTGCAGGCTGATAGAAGCCATCCGAGCATATCGTCTGGGAAGGAGAGGCTAAAGAATCAACATAGTGACCAGCAGATGCTTCATTACAGTAAGACTTGCCAGTTTGGTGTTGGTATTCACCCAAAGGGCATTCAGATTGGTACAATGCGGAGAAAATAGAATAGTGGCCCGTAAATGACTCAGTACAACTAATTCTACCCCACGAACCAAGATTACAATCCATCCATCGAGCAGGGTTATTTGGGTACGGATCCATTGGAGAAGGTACGCCATCGCCATCGTCATCTCCTACCATATGAACATCTAATAAATTGAATATGCCATCGCCATCCATGTCTTGATCGGAAAAAGAAATATCTGCTCCTTCGCTAAAATTCATTAGATAAGGGGAAATTAAGAAGTCGGAGGTATTATCAAATTCTCCATCTTGATTACCCCAGCAATAAATAGAATAGGTTTCAGATATCGAACAAGTAGATACTAAACCAGATGAAACAGAAATCATATCACCAGAAGAGGTTATTGCGGAAAAATTAACGCTCTGAGGAATATTGGTATTGGTACCAGAGCAGCCACTCGATGGTATGACTGAAGAGCACTCTCCATTACCAAATTGGCCATAAGTATTGACACCCCAACAGCTAATTGAACCATTATCTAATATTGCACAGGTGTGAGAGTTAGTTCCATCAATAGATACTGCATACCTACCCGAATCTAACGATAATGAAACTGAACCATTTGTCAACACACCATTAGGAGATGAGATAGTATATGACTCGCCCCAGCAACTAATTGAACCACTAGATGAAATTACACAAACGCTGTAACCGGGTGTGGAAATTGAAACCACACTTTCCCCTATAGAATGATTAGCTATTACTGGGACGTTACTATTTGTCGTAGTTCCGTCAGCAAATATTCCAAATGAATTATCCCCCCAACAAGAAACTTCACCTGTATTCAATAAAGCACAAGTGAAATCTAAACCTGCTGAAATGGATACTGCTGTTTTATTGACACCAAGATTAACTGCAATTGGAGAGTTTCGGTTAATATTTGAACCATCACCCAACTGCCCCTTGTTATTCCTACCCCAACAAGATACGGAACCATCATCAAGAATTGCACAGAAATGTGTATTCCCCTGACTTAATCCTGCTGGGAGTTTACCATTAAGATCCACATATCCGCTAAGTAATTGTTGATTACCTAGGCCAAGTTGACCATAATTATTCAAGCCTGAACAATATAGACTATAGTTTGTCAAAAGAGAGCATTGCCCAGAGATAGAAATGACATTGCCTTCAGAGAAAATAGGTGAACCATTAACGAAAGATACTAATGAACCATTATCAAGGACTAAAGAAGGAGATCCTGAATTAAGTTCGAACACAGAATCTGAGAATACATTGCCTCTTTGAGTGCCAGGTGAATTAAGCCCAATTACATTCTTACTAACTGAAAAATAATCTTCATCTGTAGGATCTATTTGTTCTGAAGTATCGATGAAATTAAGCACGGGTACACTCAAAAACAGTAAACAAATTATGGCAGCAAGATACTTTTGAGCTGGAAGAATGTTGGACATACAGGCCTAGCGTCTATCTTGAGATTATGACTATTGCTCTATATTGATATTCTAATGCATCAGGTTGTTAACACTTTTTGAGCCAACAATGGCAACTCCAAATTGGCCATATTGAATGCCTGTTCGACTGAAATAAAAGGAGTTTTTGACTTGCGACTTGCTTTCGCGCGGGAACTAATAATTTTCCAAGCACCTTTTTTACCGATTCCGGGTATCGCTTCTAATTGCTGGTGTGATACAAAATTAATGTTAAGACCAATTTCCACACCGGAAATACTCCTCATTCCGTGACCAGTAACTAAAATGTCAGAACTAGTCTCAAGTGGTATTTGATAAGGGGTGCCTACAAGGATTGGATAAGCGCCAATTTGACGGCCAAAGGTAATTCCAGACTTACCATATATAGAAGAATCTCTATGAATTGGGTTCAAAACTTGTTCGGGACGACGGATTCTATCATTGTGTGTTTCCCACCAAATATCCTTTAATATTGAACCAATGGGAAACATTTCTTCAAGTAGTGGTTTGTCAATATTTTCACGGACTTGTTTCTTAAATAAACGAAAATCAGGTTCTGAAATCTCTTGGAAACCTTGACCTTCGACCTGTCTTATATTTATGCGCCTTAGCCACATACCTTCTGAGCGTAAATCCTCCAATAATCGAAGGTTCATGGCATAACTGTGTTTAGTTTCACCATTTAATCCAGCTATGAAATTAAGACCAGGGAGAAGTTTTGGTAACCCCCTTTCCCCTCTTATACGCCCATAGTCATTGATATGCCGTATTGCAACCTTAAGTTGTTCAGCGTCACAATTGAGCCAATTCATTTCATGAACATTAGGATCAGCAGATTCTAGACCGAATGATAAAACCGCTCCATCACTAAGAGTTTCAATCATAGATTTGGTTATCTCAGTAGATGGCTCAATATTTTCAGCAACAATTGAGGGATTGCCATTATCTACATGTAATATATCTAATCTTTCATCTTCTCGAGCACCAAAAAGAACCTTAGAGATAGGTTCAGGATTTGGAATTGGATATTCAAGGTCTCTGACTCCTTCAGCGCGGTAGGTGTAGATATCCGTTGCACCTCCAATGCGTATATTCCTTACACCAGAGTCTAGAGCCCCAGATATTTCTTTCAAAACATCATCTTCACTACGCCACAGCGGAATGCCTTTTTTCGGTTCAATACAAAATTTACACCCTCTTTTGAATCTCACACACCCTTGGTAAAGTTCAATTTCATAGGTCAAGGGTCCCGCGCGGCCATCCTCGGTCAACAAATCAGGATGTTTAGTTACGGCCTTAGATACAGATCCATGATGCGCCCATAATGTCCACTGATCTTTTGTTCTTTTACTATGTTTCCAAATCCCGGTGGAAATGAAATGATTAAGTGATGCGTCAATATCGTTAACTGCGCAAAAAAGATTTGTTCGTAAAGGAGTCCAACCAGAATAGCGCCAATTTTTTATTGCCCAACCTCCACATAATATTGGTTGTTCTTTAGGGAAGATTGCTAGGATTCCATCTAATTCTTTCTGACTTATAGGAGTGCCTCGGACATACTTACCAGGCACTATTGAGCCTGCAAGAACAATAGTTCCAGACAAATCAGATAATTCGCGGCGCAACCTATCTCTCTCGTTTTTATCTTTGAGAAGATGTTTATATTTCAATCGCCATTGATCTATTGTTATATATGTATAAGGAATTCCTCGAGATTCTAGAACCCCACAGATATAACGAATATGGAAACCTAAGTAGTTTGGTACTCCAAAAGCAGCTGGTTCATCCTCATAACCATCAATTACAAGCCACCCCTCCATGTTGGTTGGGGCGTCAACATCAGCCATGAACACTCGCTTATTTCCTGCGGCGTGGACGGCTTTCATTGGAGCCACCACGAGATTCATTAGATTCTTGAACACTAATTTTTCGCCCATGAAACTCAAATCCATCTAACTCTTTCACCGCTTTCTGACCAGCTTTAAGGCTTGAGAATTTTATGAAGGCAAAACCCCGGGATTTACCGGTCTCACGATCTTTAGCAATGTGGACTTCTGTTAACTCCCCATAGGTGGAAAATAATTTTTGTAAATCATCTTCATTAGCATCCCAAGATATGCTGCCTACAAATAATTTCACGCCAGAGTGTTTAGCGGATTTTGCTCTAGCGGACTTCAGGACTTCACGTTCAGCGGATAATTCTTCTTTAGTTGCTTTTCCATCATTAACCTTATTCATACAATCGCGACAGCGTATTGGTTTACCTGGCGTTGGTTTGAAAGGTACTTCTGTAGCACTTGAACACATAGTACAGGTAGTTTTGTGCATTTCTCGACGTTGTCCTCCTGAACGGTTGCCCCCTGAACGATTGCTATTGCGCATTTTAGCAGCAGATGCAGGAATTTCATGATTAAGCCCTCTTCGGAAGTCAGCTAAAGGAGAAAGATAGGGACGGACACCATCATGCCCAAGCACCTTTTCGGCTTCAGCTGACCAACGCTCTCCAGGTCGATTTAGAGATTCAACATCAGAACCTGCTGGTATAGTATATCCATGCCCAAAACCATTAGAAAGTACACGATATCCACTATAATCACATCTAGGACATGAGACATTGAAGTCAGGTACCAAATTACTTTTCTCTAGTTCTTCACCACAAGGTGGGCAAATTGCATGTAACACTCCTAATTCAGGATCTGCACGAGTTGATGCTTTCAACATTGGTTCAAACTGAGTTATTTTGGCTCTAACAATATCCCTTGAACGCATAGCATCTCCTGCTGAAGGAATATATCTATCAACAAAATCTGTAACATATATATCTGCGAACAGTTTCAAAGCAGGAATAGTTCTATCTCCGCCTTCTTTATCTTCAATATGGAGAATTCTAATCTCAGCGGTTTTGGAATTAAGACGATTAACTTGCCCTATAACTACATCACCGATTTTTGGTAAATTAGCAGTGGAACCTGAAATTTGAACTGAAACTATGCCATTATCTTCAACTAGTTCCCCTGAAAGTGATGCTAGAACACCAGATTCTGTAGAAATTACACCTTCTCCCAAAGTTAATCCTTCATCGACTACAATAGATGTCCCCGGTGTGACAAAGTCGCCTGCTGAAGCACTCATTATGCAGGCGACTAGTCAACCACGTATGAAGAACACGGGTGGTAATAATCAAAGATTTAGTGAGGACATAAACGCCAAAAACCAACTTTTGTCTTATCTATTTGCCTTTTATGATGAGAATATTTAGCTGGTAACGCAAATTCTGCTTCACCATACTTTTCTACATCCCAACCTTTGGATTCAAAAAATGGGCGAATGTGAGTTGCATGAGAACTATGGAGTAAGTGAGCGGTGGAACCATTATTTAGAATCATATTCAGAAATGGTCTATCTGCTTTTTCTTTTTGTCGCCCCCAAGGAGGATTACAAATTATCAGATCCACTTTAGGTATAGAACTACCAAAACCTATGTGTTCATTTACTATTACACTAGAATCTTGATATCCGTGGCTGATTAAATTCTTCTTAAGAACAGAACAGGCTTCAACATCAGTTTCAATGAAAATTGCGTTTTTAGCGCCCAATTTTAATGCGGCTATACCTAATATCCCATTTCCTGCACCTAAATCACCAACTAGAGTGTCGTCATTGATGTCTCCGAAGGAGGAAATGTCAAAAAGAAAACGAGATGCCAGGTCGCCATCAGTAGAATACTGTTCTAAATCAACAACATTACAAGGATGGGGTTCTAAATTTGAGAGAATCATAGCAAGACGGCGGATTCTCATAACTCTTGCGGGTCGCTTATACGTTTCAATTAATTCTAATTGATATTCTGAAAAGTACCATCTAGAACAGTATTTTTATCATGCAAAATTCCATCTGCAAGGAGTAGTTCTGCTAAAAGCACACCATAACCTGCAGCTCCACGGATAGTATTATCTGAAACTACTTTAAATTTCAATTTTTTACCAGACACCTCTATTTCTCCAACCGATACAGACATAGCAGCACAAAGATCCGCATCCGGTAATCTAGATTCAGAGCCAGCCCATCTATGTTTTTCAGCATCTAACTTTCCATCAACAAAATTAATTGTTTTAGTCGAAGAAGGAAGTCGTAAATCATGTGTATCCGTGGAATAGTTTTGCCATGCCTCAATAATCTTATGTGCACTTATTCCATTAATGAAATTTATCTCAATTTCAGCTAAATGACCATGATCATGATTTACACGTGAGCACGAAACTTTGACATCAAGATTACCTTCTTGGAATATACTATCGTACTTTCCACCTAAAATTCTATTCAACTCCCTTATGATACTCTCCGCTTCGCCTGGAATTGCAGATTTTATTGGCATACCCATCCTACCTCGAGTAAGCATGCCGCGCCCACCGCCTGAAAGAGACTGTTCAGTTACTATACTTACTGATGAAAAATCAAAATTAGATATTAAGGGAAATAATGTTAGAGCTAGGGGGACAACCATGCAGTTACTACATGAAATTAAATACCCGTTTCCAAAATTTTGAGACTTTAATATAGATAGATGACTTGGATTGACGTCAGGAATAACTAGTGGAATATCATTATCCATTCTATGAACTAGCGCATGACTAATTACTACAAAACCTGCTTTGGCTAAATCCTTCTCCACTTTGATGGCTATATCATCGGGAATTGCTGAGAAAATAATTTGCACCTGTGCTGCTTTTAATTCAGTTATTAGCCGGTCTAAATCATCTAGTCCTTTTACTGTAATATCGGACAATTCAGGTCTCTTTTCATCTAAAGACCAAGGTAACTCGCTTATTTTCATACCAACAGTAGAAGCAGAGCCTATGACTGAAACTGGAACTAACCAATTATGATTAATCATTCTTTGAAGATAACGCTGAGCTACAAGACCTCTCGAGCCAATAATTGCACAATTTACTCTCCCGAGTTCGGACATAGTATCCGCATAACTACAAACTACCTAAAAACAACTGTCTATTGATTACACAAAAAAATAGATTACTAAGTTTAAGTACTCTCAAATACTAACAGACAATATGACTGATGAGATGACTATGATACTAACTGTTGCATCAATAATTTTCACTTCAGTAATTGTTTGGTTAATCATGTCTCAACGCATGACTAGAATGATAGAAAAGACACGCTCGGAAAGTGATATGAAAATTGCAGAAATTGCTGCAAGGGAGGAAGAAAGGAAGGGAATGAAAGATGAACGGAACACCGCAATGTCTAATTCTTTTAAATTAATAGCGCAACAGGCTTTTGAAGATGTGAAAAAGAATGCAGAAATAGAAAAGAAAGAGGAATTTAAAAGAGTGACGGATGATTTTTCAACCGTCTTGAAAGAATATAAGAAATCAATGGATACAATTGAGGCATCTATGATAAATAGAGAAGCAGCACTTAGAGAAAAGGTGGAAAATGTATCCCAATTGGGTTTGAAACTATCAGATGACACCCAAAATCTGACAAAAGCACTGAAGGGGGATTCTCAATCTCAAGGTGCTTGGGGAGAAGTAGTGGTTGAAAATCTACTACAGAGCATGGGATTTGTATCAGGAAGAGATTATGTCAAACAATATAGTGAGACAGCAGTAGATAAAACACGTAAAGTCGCAGATTTTGTAATTTACTTGCCAGATAATAAGCAAGTAGTCATTGATTCAAAAGTATCTCTAACATCATATAATGAGTTTGTAAATGCAGACAATGAGTTAGCAGCCAATACGTCAATAGAAAAACTATGTAAATCAATTAGAGCACATGCATCCGGCCTCTCAAGCAAAAATTATCAACATATGGAGTCTATACAAACACTAGATTTTGTTCTGATGGTTGTGCCTTTAGAAAGTGCATATATTGCAGCACTACACCATGACCCTAGCTTATACAATGACATGGTAGGGAATAGAAGAGTGAAAATTGTTAGTGGAACTACAATAATGCTCGCATTGATGTTGATTCAAGAATTATGGAAAAGAGAAAATCAAAGTAAAAATCAGATTCAATTAGTCGAGAGAGCGGGAGCACTACATGATCAAGTTGTTCTTTTCTTAGAATCATTTACAGCGGTAGGATTCGAGTTGAAACAAGCATCAGAGAAGTTTGATGAAGCAGAAAAGAGACTTATTTCTGGAAGAGGAAATGTACTGAGACAAACAGAAATGTTGAATCGTCTCGGTGCAAAAAACAAAAAAGATTTACGGGAAAAAAGTGGTTTGAGAAAATTAGCAGAAGAAGCAGAATTGTCTAAAGAAGAGGAATGAATAACCATCCCCTAATCCCAGATTATGATTAAGTGGCAGACGGGCAGGTACCACCCAGTAGTTAATCTTCCAAAAGAATACGAAGTCAGAGACTTTACTAAGGGTGTATATGAACCATCTAAATTTGAATATGATATTGGAAGATATGATGAATTAAGACCTGGGATGTATAATACTGATTTGTTTACAGATAGTAGATTTTTACATATAGGAATAGACATTGGAGCCCCAGTTGGTACACCTTGTATGGCATTCGATGAAGGAGAAATTTCGCATTTCGGCTATAATCCAGCAGATGGGGACTATGGGCATGTAATAATCACAAAACATTCGATCGGAGGAATAACAATTTGGGCTCTTTACGGGCACCTTAACTCCAAATCAATTGAAGGAAAAGAAGTGGGTCAGAAAATTTCTCGCGGCGAAGTTATTTGCTGGATGGGAGATAAGCATGAAAATGGGGGTTGGGAACCACATCTGCACTTTCAATTATCAATAATTGAACCTAAAACACATGATATGCCGGGAGTGGTCAACCCAAAAGAAAGAGAAAAAGCATTAATTGAATACCCAGATCCGAGATTAGTCCTTGGGCCCATATACTAGATTGTAGAAAGGTGAGTTTTGAGGTCGACAATAGATCCCATTTCAGAAGGATCTACACCTTGTAGTAATGCTAGTGCAATACTTATCCAATCTGAAATATGAGATACATAAAGTAATCTTTCAAGTAAACTTTCACCCTCACAATCAATTATCCAAGAGTTGTTATTTTCGATGTTTTCTAACATCCAATTCATTCTAGAACGAATTCGTGGATGGACGTCATCACAAGAAAAATAAATCAAAGAATGTGCAGTACTTTCAGACGAAGCCCAAGCAACTATCTCATTATGATTCATCTCTGGTAACTCGGATGGTCGGGCGAAAATATCCGAATTTTCATTTAATTGATTGGAAAAACGGCGGCCGGCAGAACTCAGAACTGTTGGTGTAATTATGCCGATTTGTTTACCTAGCATTGATTCTGCTACTGAAATAACTAATCCGTTGCCTCCACTAATATCAGAGTCAACTGATAAAGAACGCAAACGTGTAATCATAGATGATATTTCTTCAGAACTGGGCTTCTCAATAATTCCTATTTCCCAGCAAGTCGCTAATTGTGTTCCAAATAAATGACCGAAGGCTGAACGTGGCATTTGACCTCCTGGGACTGGCAAATAGAGACAATTATCGTTATCTGAAATGAGTTTTTCTAATTCACCTCCTGATGAAATTCCAATAACAGTACCTCCAGAGTCTAAAGCTTCGCGTACTCCATCGAGTGTTTCTTCTGTATTTCCTGAGTATGATGTGGCAATAATTAACCAATCTGGGCCCCACCAAGAGGGTAGCCCATAATCTCTCCAAACTACAAATGGAATGCCTCCTGAATGATCTGCCAATGTTGAGAGGTACATGCCTCCTGCGCCAGACCCACCCATCCCTAAACAAAGAACACCTGTCCAATCAATATCTTTCTGGATAACTAACTCAGAATTTACTGCTTGCTCGAAATCATCTACAAATCGACGAGTGTATCCAGCCATGTCACGAGTATCGAATTTTTCAAGAAGCTCGTCCATATCTTCCGAACTCATATCTCCACCTCTGGTGTGAACCCCGGTAACGCCACCCATATATCTTCTATGTAACCAATGCGTAATTTAGTCGACTGAACATCATCATCGTAGGGTAAAGCGACCGTATCCATAGTATAATCATGAGGTATCATAACTTCTGCTGCTGAACTATCGCGATTCATGATGTCAACAACATATTGTTCAGAAGTAGGGCAAATGATTCTAGCTTTTTCCATATCTCTCCAAGATGTCCCAGAACGCTCAAAGAATTTTAAACGACGTATTATTGGTCCATCTTTCTGCCACGAATCAATTAACCATAAATGATTGTTTAACTTAACAACATCTCCAACAGCATAGGCAGGTTTTCGATAACTAACTGTGAGCCTTGTGATCTCTATACCGTCCCTCATACCAACAACTGTTGAGGTTTCTTTAATTGTGCCACCAAACTTTTTTGTTAAAATACGGCCCCAAGATCTAGCCATAGCCTTAGAACCAAGTTGTAAATCCCAACCACCAGTAACAATGCCTTCCTGAGTTATAAAAAACATAGGGTCTGCTTCCATCCCTTCAAGCATTTCATCAAGGGTGCCTCTCAACTCTTCAAGCTCACTTTTCGATAATTTACGGCCAGCAGAACGAAGTTGAACAATGGCTTCAAAGTAAGCCCCATCTTTCCTTGTACATGGCGTACAAATTGCATTACTAGTTTGAATTAATACCTCATAACTATCTTCGAAAAAGAAACTATCTATAGTTCCAGATACATTTAATTGAACTCTATTGGTTCTATCATCAATCACCTGAAGACCAAAATCAACACTAACATCTTCAGCTCTTTCATCAACCTCAAGATTATCGTGAATTCTTAAATCCGCTAGTGGCTCATGATCCATTTTTGACCAACGGCCACGGATTTCATAGGATTCGCATTTCGGGCAACGAAATTGTTGAATTACTTTTGGTATTTTAGATAAATTGACACGCTTACGGAAGCACCCCTCACAAAGCCGATTTGATGAAAGGTCTGTGGTTTCACCACAAACAATACAAAATGCTTCGTTAGACATGACTCTCAACCTTTGCGAAGGCACTCTGCATTAGAATCATTCGTGATGAGAGAAATTACTTATTCTCAGAATTAGTCTCCTTAAGTGCCCATTTAGCTTCTTTAATTCTCACTTGGAGGTTGTCCAATCTCTTCCCTATAATAATAATATAATACCCCAATAAAGAACCTAATATAGAGTAAGTAATTAGATATGAAGTAAAGCCGTTCAATGAACCACCTCCTCGTCTAGGGAATGAAGTAAGTGTCGTAATTCGTTTTCCAATTTATACGCTAAGAAAGTTAGAATAGAAAGGCCTATCATCAATATCCAAAATGAGAAAATACCAATAATAAGTACTTGAAGCATCTTTGGATCGAGCCCCGTTTCATCAGATTGCGTAATAACGACTGAAGGGTGCCTCTTTTGATAAACTGTTGTGGCTAGTGCAGTTATTGGAACTAGAGAAAATCCAAACAACCCTACTGTAGAGAGTGTATCTCTGGTATCTATGCCATCGGGTTGAGAACGTCTAGAAAGTACAATGAAAAGTGCGACAGCGGTTAGTAAACCGAATGTGTTTAGTCTCAAATCACCCCAGTCCCAAGGAACTCCCCATTCAGCAGAACCCCAGATGGGGCCCGAAATTACAACCCCTAAACCAAAAAGCAAACCTAAATCTGAACCAGTACAGAACAAGTTCCAACCCCATTCCTTTCTTTTTAAAAACCAAGCAATTGCTCCAATAAATAATAAACAAAAAGCAAGAAAAGAAGTCCAAGCAAAAGGAACGTGCCAAAATAAGATACGGTAAGCCTCAGGTGAACGAAATGGAGGAGATTGAACTAGAGGGGCATACGTATAACCCATTACAGCAGTCAGTAAAACCCCTGCTCCGCCAATACAAGTTAGGGCCCAACCATAGTGTTTCATTGTGACCACAAACATGCGAACACATACATCTATGATGAATGCTCGTTTTCAAGCATCCGGAAGATAAACGGAAATTGCCCAAACTAGCATACTCACTAGACAAGCAAGAATCATCATAGATAAAGGCTCATCTAAAGAATATCCAATACTCATTCCATCAACAATAATCATATCTAAAGCGTCGGTTAGTTCAATAAATGGCCAAACTAAAACCAATAATAAAAGAGACACTACGGAAGCACCAGAACGTCGTAAGTCAGAAACTAACAAATGTAAGGCTGATGCGGCTATCGCCACACTAAACATTACTAATCCCGGAAGCCATAGCCAAGTAGATATGTCGGAATTATCCAAATTGCTGATATTATTACTGAGTACAAACCAAGAAATATAGATTAGAGGTAAAGGAAGGATAATTGATGAACCTATGATTGATGATGCCATGCGAAATTTAGGACCTATGACTGCAGACCACCATCGCCCACAATTTTCCTCTGAATATCTCGAGATAAGGGCAGGGGGTATAACTACTGAGATAAATGAAGGTAACAGTACCATAGCCGCGAAGAAATCAGTACCCACAATCAATATTTCATCTTCAGAAATTAATGTATGAGCCAATAGTAAAGCAAGAATTGAAGGAATTATACGATTAAGGGTGTCTATAGGGTTTCTTTTTTCCATTCTATAAGCCCAATTAAATAAACTGGAGAATTTGCTTATCTTCGTATCATTGGTTGGCTCAGGTAACTCGAAATTAGAATGAACTTGGTCTTGAAGTTGTTCTGACACATCATGCATTCCGTCAAATCTAATCACTCTGTCGGCCGCTAATATTATTTCAGGATCATGGGTTGCTAAAATTACACCATGGCCGTTTGATGCAAGGGCCCTTAACCAATTAACAAGCAATGCTCGAGCAACCTCATCTAATCCTTCTGAAGGTTCATCGAGAAGAACTGCACGAGGATTTGCAGACATTACTGCAGGAACCATCCCCGAGAGAACGGCAAGACGCCGTGCAAGACCACCAGAAAGTTGGGAAATTCGATCAGATTTTCGGTGTTCAAGGCCCCAAATGCTAAGCAATTGTGACAATTGAATTTGATTGATTTTACAACCAGAAACCGCTAAAACGGTATTTATTCTCTCTTCTACTGTTTCTTCTCCAGACATTCCATTTTTTTGTAATGTTAACCCCATCGGAGGCAAAGAAATCCTACGGCCTTCAGAGTCGCGAACAGTTTTCATTTCAGAATCACCATACCTCCAGCGAATTGCACCTGAAGAAACCATATGCATACCTGCGCTTGATTCGAGCAAAGTTGTCTTGCCACAACCATTTGACCCCACTAATGCGACTACTTCTCCTTCGGATAATTCTAAGTCCATATTCGAGATTACAAGGCGACTGCCTCTATGAATATCTAAGCTAGATATCTGGATTAGTGGATGAACATTCACATACCTCCGAGGACGGTGTATCGTTTGAGTCGTTCGTCAAGGAATAGAAGGCGCTATTGCTAGAATACGCCCGGATATGATTTGTGGCTGTCACCTCGGACCATGATTTTTTTTGGTCTGATCTAGAAAATAGTGATTTGATATTTTTATCTATTTATATTATTGTAGCTTTGATGCCATTCATAAATTCGTATAGGCAAAAAACTAGCGTGGCTTTAGCAATGATTTTGTCCTTGCTTCTTGTAATGTTCGTAAGATTTAGTTTAGATTTAGCCAATATCAGATTTAATGAAATAGAACTGTTGGCAATGATTCCGATAATCTCTAGCGAACCGGATCAAATGTATCGATTTGTAACTGCTGCCTGGTTACACGCAGATTGGCTACATGTATTATCAAATATTCTCGTGATCGGATTAGTAGGGGTACCATTAGAACAGAGATTAGGAAGTAAAAGATGGATGATAGTATATGCCCTAGGATTCATAGGAGGCAACATTGCTTGGGTAATGACTCATCCAGAGTCCCATAATCCAGCAATAGGAGCCAGTGGGGCAGTATTTGGACTACTCGGAGCATATATGGCATGTTGGCCCAATGATGAGGTCGAATTCCCTCTATTGTTCTTAATAAGAGCATGGCCGATATGGGTGATTGTATTTGTAAGATTAGGTTTAGAGATTTACCAAATGTATTCAATTCAAGAAGGGACAGCGGGTGAAACAAATATTGCGCATATGGCACACATTGGAGGTTTTATCTTAGCATACCTATTAGCAAGAATTATTGCTAGAGGGAGCCCTAGTTCACTAAGTACTGAAGACTCCGGTCCAACTGCTGCATCACAGAACGAATCTATGAGAATAGTGGCTAAAAAGAGCATGGGGGATTTAACTAATGACCCATGGGAATTAGCAAACAAACCACTCAAAGGAAATGCTGGAAGAATATTAAATCAACTCAAATTACAAGGAGATGAACTGGAAACTAGACAAGCATGGTTAGAAGAACTTGCAGAGAACACTATTTGTCCAATTTGTGATGGCGAGATAAAAATAGACGAAAAGGCCGAGGTTCATCGACTTGTATGTGCAATTAGTGGTGACCACCTATTTTGGCCTTAATTAGAGTGTAAGTGAATTAATTATCGGTTCAAATTATACCCCTCTTGATGCTGGCTCTCTGAGAGAGCCATGACAAGAGCACCAAAAACAATAGGGCCGATGTTAGTTGTAGCGCTGATGCTAATCCTAGATTTATCAGCAGGAGTCACGGCAATAGTTCCTCAGGGAGATAATATTAATCAAAGTATAGACTATGGATCTGAATCTAAGTTCACACAAACTAGTTTGGATATTCCTGAATTGAAATGTCAGGGAGAAGTTTGCCCTGAGAAGTACCTAGGAATTGGATTTCCTCCATGGGACGCCGGCTCTGCAGTAGAAGAACCATATTGGTGGATTAATTTTGCAACAGACCAAGATTCCAATGGAATGGAAGACAGTTTACAATATATGATTGATGGTCAAAAAGATTCGCATTCAGCAACTGCAATACTTGGAAATGACGGTAGGATGACTACTGCAATAATAGTTGGTTATTCATGGCATCCAGGAGAGACAGACTTGACGAATTTGAAAGAGATATTAATTAAACATGGTTGGAAAGAAGAAGGATCATGGTTTTTCCCAGTAGATTATATCGATTCAGTGGTCATTGACCATGTTCCTGTAAGTTCATTGATTGAAATATGGCAACAGGATGGAGTGGTAATGATTGAAGAACAAGACAAAATAGTGTCTTATCTAAGTGTATCAACTAGAGGATCAAAAGTTAGAGACTCAGATGTATATGATGAAACTTTACGAGATTTTGGATATGATGGTTCGGGTGTAGTAATTGCTGTTTTAGATTCAGGCGTAGATAATGAACATTTTTCACTAGATGATTTCTCAGATAATAATAATAATAATGAAAATCAACCAGATGACCTCTCAGATCCAAAATGGGTAGCTGGGTGTGATGCCACATCATGGAATTCCCAAGAATGTAACGATGGAGAATTTGATCCGGACGACGGTAATGGACATGGGACTCATGTTGCTGGCATTGCATTAGGCACGGGAGATGATAGAAGAGTAAACCAAGGATATGCACCTGGTTCTTATTTAGTGGACGTCAAAGTAATGACTGATTCTGGAGGTAGTGCGGGCGGAGATGAAGGACCAATTATCAAAGGCCTGCAATGGGTTCTACAAAATGTCAATACCGATTGGGGAAATAATGATTCAAGTGAAGGCATTGACATCATGACTATGTCATTTGGCAGTGGTAGTTCACCAGCAGGAGGGAATGATCAAGGAGATGATGGTAATAACTCTGCAGCAAGATTGGTGAATGATTGTGCAGAAGCAGGAATTGTCCCTATTGCAGCAATAGGAAATGATGGTACAAATAGAGTAACATCAGTTGGTGCAGCGGATTCCGCAATAACTGTAGGAGCAATTGACGATCAAAACACAATACAACGAAATGATGATAACATTGCAGATTACTCAAATTCGGGACCAAGAGTTGATGATAATGATGAAGATAAATGGGATGAACTGAAACCGGATGTTGTCGCGCCCGGTTCCGGAATCACTTCTGCTCAGCATGCTGCATCAACTTCAACGGTTCCGGGACAAGATTCTACATCTCTAGCAGATGATGGTTATGTATCCATGGATGGGACAAGCATGTCTACACCAGCAGTTGCTGGACTAGTTGCAGTTATTTTACAGATAGATGATGAATTAGAACCACAGGAAGTGAAGGATATTCTTAGAAATAACTCCGAAGTTAGAGGTTCACCATCAATGCCCTCTGTATCGGACATATGGAATGACAAGTATGGATTTGGAATAATTGACGGAAATCTGATCCTTCAAGCACTACTTGGAGATGGTACGGGAGGAGGAGGAACTGGCAATAACAATACGGGTGACCCGCCTGTTGGTGAAGGAACTGGGAATTGGGCGGCTATCGAAAAACCGAGTGGTTTGTGGCTGATTGAAGGTGAAAGTTACAGCGTCCGCGGGCATATTACTGATGCCGGAGAAGAAAATGGTTCAACTGAAGAAGTTCAAGTTCGCGTCACTTACAAGTACAGACCTACGGGGGGAGGTCCACTTTCCACGGGAGTTCTAGTTGATTGGCATCAGGCTTTTGGCACAATAAATTGGACAACTAACTTTGATTTACCAAACTTTGAAGATGACGAAGATGTGGACGCTGAGACGCTTCAGATAGAAGTAAAATCTAGAAATGATTTTGAACGATGGAGTAATACCACCAAGAATACACATAATATTGGTAAAATTTCTTTGGAAGTAAGTTCTCCAAGTAGCCAAGACATTATAAGCGGTAATATAGAGGTTAGTGGGGTGATGGAAACAGTTAATGGAGCGCAATTACAATGGAGATTGGGCACCGATAATTGGAAAAATATGACCTACTATTCCGGTAACGGAAATGAAGAAATAGAATGGGCAATACCTTGGGATACTAGGGATACTGATGATGGGATTCAAAGATTCTCTGTAAGATTTGTTAGCGGAGTCGGAGTCGCCTCGGAAGAAATCCGTACGACGATAGAAATTGATAACAATCCACCATCTCCAGATTTAATGTTCAGAACTGGAGTCTCAATACAGGAATATGGAATCGTAGTAACTGAAACATATGTCAATACATTTTTAGAAGCTAAAGTGCAAATAAGGAACATTGGAGATTTATCGGCAGATGAACTATCAATATATCTATTAGAAGATGGTTTCAGAAAAGACGAAATAATAATTCAAAGCATTGGAAGTGGAGATATTATAGAGATTTCTTTGTCATGGAATCCATCGACTGTAGGAGAAAAGCTATTGACAATCTCTCTAGACCCACTTGATGATATTGAAGAAAACAATGAATCAGATAATGATATATCAATAATTTTCCCGGTACTACAGAGACCACAAGGGATTGACCTAGCTTTCAGAGAAGGGGCAGTTAAGACCGAACCATCAATACCTAGACCTAATGAGCAATTTCTGATAACAGGAAGGATTGATAATTTAGGTTCGAGCGATGCCACGGGTGTAAGTGCCACACTTTGGTTGAAAAATGAACTAGGCTGGATGGAACTCTCGTCAACTACGATTTCTTTAGTAGTTGGTCAAGGAGCGAGCCAAGTCGCATTCGCCCACATTGCAAATGAAGTTGGACCATTGGAAATAAAAATTACAATACAAGGTGAAAGCTTAAGCGACTTGAATTGGGACAATAATGAAGTTATTTCAACAATACTAATCGACCAATCAGTACTTAGTGGAGCTAGAAAAATATCTTTTAATTATGGTGAAGAACCTATTAAGATCATTGATCTAAATGGAGAAGGTTTAGTGATAACAAGTAAAGAAGGAGGATTAGCATTGTACCGCCTAAATTCCAACCTCGCATTGGTTCCTTGTTCAAATATGCTTGAGACAAAATGGTCAGGAGACTTCACCTCCTGGAGTACGAGCGATGGATATGCTCATGTTGCTTGGACAAGAAGATATATTGATAATCAAGGTTATTTTCTGCAAACATTGAGTTATTCAAGAATTGATGCAACATGTGAAATGTCCCCTATACAAGATTTAATGGAATCTATATCATTATCTGATGGGAAATATTATGGAATCGATATAGATGTAAAGGGAACTGAAATAATGATTGGGGGTTATCATAGAGATATATCTACGGGGGGAACTTATCAGGACTTGACAAGTATATTCTTACTTACATCTGATTATCCTACCTCTTCATCTGACTGGGACTTTACACCAAATATTATCGGAGAGATTGAAATTAACATGAATGAAGCGGATGCAGTAGTAGTGGAATTTGGTGAAGAATATACGCATATCCTATATCAATCTAATAGAGATGATATAACTAGCGAGGAAAGACTCGGCTTATGGTATGCACATGGATCTAGTGAACAAGCCTCTTGGACATACAGGAAAGCAATAGGTGATACTGCAGGGATGCAGATGATGTCTGTAAAAACTATAGATGACAAAGACTACCTCTTTGTAGTTTGGAAAGAAGGAATAGATTCAGAATCTAAGTTAATTGCTATGATTGCTGATTCCACTATGTCTCCACGAGAAAATCTCAGTATGGAAGTATCATCTAAAGGGATTGGAAAAATACAGATGACTGAAACTCACCTCGGAATACAAGTATTCTATGATTTTGTAGGTCCAACCGGATCGCAAATACAATATGGTATGATGAGCCCTATTGAAGACAACCAATGGATTGGGCTCTCCGATAGAATAACATCAGGAAAAAATCATCTATCGTCGGCAGATAGAAGCCCATTAAGTGATCAAACTATCCTATTGAGTTGGAACGAGTTAACTGGCTGGGAAATTAGAGCATTAATCGATGATAGTGACCCAGATAAGGGTGACTTGAATTTACTCGATGAATTAAGAATATATTTAGGACTTGATGAGCAGAATTTTGCAATCTTAATGTCAGGAATTGCAATAACAGTACTCCTTCTTTGTCTAATAGTCCTCTCAACAATGTCCGTGAATGCAGTCAAATGGGCAGGAAGAAAGAGAAGGAAAGTCATAGTTGGAAATATTATCTTAGAAGATGATGTAGTGGATATAGTCGAGCCCTCAGATATCGAAATAAAATCTTCAGAAATTGAACTAATCGATATGGAACTAACTGAAGGATCTAATATCAGAAAGGAAAGGAGGCAAGAAAGAATGAATGCAAGTTCAGTAAATGAGGAGACAGCATCAAATACTCCTGAAATAATTATGCCTCCACCAGTAAATACTACTTTTCCAATGCCCCAAATTAACCGATTAGTGGTGTGCCCAGATTGTTCATCTCGATTTGAAGTTTCAATTGGATTGAAGATGATTAAGTGTCCGATTTGTGATGTAAGAATCGATCTTTAGGTGTCATTATGCGAGTATTGCTTGCTTCTGCATCCAAACGAAGATTGTCATGTCTACAAGACTTCTTAGGTGAAAAAGACCTACATGCTCAGCCACTATCTTGTGAGGAGAAAAGCATGATTAATGGGAGGGATGTTGAGTTACAAACAAAAGAAATATGCTTATCTAAAGCCAAAACTGCAGCTATAGAATGGAGTATGATTGATAAAGAGGAGGAGCCAGAAATAATTGTTGTCTCAGATACAATTGTAGAGGACCCTGAATACCCCCTGAATCCAATGGGTCAACCGAGAAATAAACTGCAAGCAACAAACATGTTGCTAAGATTATCAGGGAAAAGACATAGGGTGTGGTCATCGACAGCAATATTAACAAAAAGTAATGAGAAATACACACAATTACATGGAGAATGGAGATATAAAATATGGACCAATCACGCAGTTGTTGAGTTTAAACAGTTAACTGATGATAATATAATATCATTGATTGAAAGTAATTCTTGGGAAGGGAAAGCGGGAGGATATGATTTAGCAGGAGACGCTAATGAGTACACTAAAGTTGTTCAAGGAAATGAATTAACGGTTTTGGGGTTCTCACATGAAGCAATAAATGAATTAAAAAATATCCTTCTCTAAACAAAAATAACACCTCCAAACTTAAGTACAAATTCTTTTTGTATCTCATCAAACCATTCTAACATTGAAACCGAAAAACGGACTGAAATTATTTCATCATCTATCAATAAATCATCTTGTATACCCTTTAGGGTACCAGGGGCCGCTCCACAAGACACGCAAGCACCATCTAAATCTATGATTAAAGACAATACCTTACTCCCACTATGAGTCTCTTCAATTTCTGCAGAACTTACAATTAAGCCACCACCGTGGCCATCTAGAGCTGCTCGTACTGGACCTAATCGAGACATTAAAGCAGGAACCAAGTCTGAATCATCCGACTCAAATAATTTGATTAGAGATAATTTGCTAAGACGATCTAATTCTTTAGGATTATGAAGTTCCTCGATTCGCCTAGCAGCCTCTGCTTTCATCATCTCTTCAATTTGATTTCTATACGACACAGAGAGATCATCTGAGACAGGTAATTTATTTTCGCGAGAGTCACTCATCCAGTTGACCGAGTAGGGTATTTCACTTGAGGATGCCCAATTCATGTTTTTTCTATCGTGAATATTTGAACAGAGAAAAGGCATCGATTGAAAAGGGATGGACGACACGAAAGAATAGGGAATTGCATGTCTAATGAATTAAACTTACTCAAAATCCAAGATTTATATGCTGGAATTGATGATACACCTATTCTTAAAGGAATTAATTTAAACATCAAACCGGGAGAAATACATGCAATAATGGGTAGAAATGGTAGTGGAAAAACTACTGCTGCCAACATAATAATGGGGCATCCCGATTACGAAGTTGAGAGTGGTATCGTTGAATTTAATGGTGAAAACTTACTGGAAATGGAAACTTGGGAAAGGGCAAGGAAAGGTGTTTTCCTTTCTTTCCAATATCCACAATCAGTACCGGGATTACAAGTTGGGAACTTTTTACGTAAGTCAGTAGCTGCGATTCTTGGAGAAGATGCGGCTAAAGGTTCAGAATTTAGACAAAAACTGAAAGAAAGCATGAAAGAACTCGATATGCCACCGTCTTTTCTTGGAAGATACGTCAATGACGGTTTTAGCGGTGGAGAAAAGAAGAGATTTGAGATACTACAATTAATGCTAATTAAGCCTAAATTAGCAATCCTTGATGAAACTGATTCTGGTTTAGATATTGATGGTATAAGAACGGTAGCCAAGGGAATCAATGCCGCGATAAGAGGAACTGATTCGGGTGCACTAATTATTACACATTATTCTAGAATCCTAGAACACGTCCAACCAGATAAAATTCATGTACTAATTGCAGGTAAAATTGTGAAAACTGGAGGACCGGAATTAGCTCTTGAACTTGAAGAGAAAGGTTATGACTGGTTAGAGACAGGGTCTGATAACTAAAAGGAGTG
>Ga0114999_10000488_pt1 | contig 59136 bp, 52 predicted proteins | sample ArcticOcean_MG_C_3_FD_89820 | JGI IMG/M metagenome (GOLD analysis project Ga0114999, IMG submission 89820) | Marine microbial communities from western Arctic Ocean - ArcticOcean_MG_CB8_126 | ecosystem: Environmental > Aquatic > Marine > Oceanic | place: Arctic Ocean: Canada Basin | collected...
AGGCTTTCGCCCATTGCCCAAGATCCCCTGCTGCTGCCTCCCGTAGGAGTGGGGGCCGTGTCTCAGTCCCCCTCTGGCTGATCGTCCTCTCAGACCAGCTACCCGTCGTCGGCTTGGTGGGCCGTTACCCCTCCAACTACCTGATGGGACGCAGGCCCCTCCTTCAGCGTCTTACGACTTTCCTCTTCCGGCCTCAACCGGAAGAACTTATGCGGTATCAGCCCCGGTTTCCCGGGGTTGTCCCCCACTAAAGGGTAGGTCACCTACGCGTTCCTCAGCCGTTCGCTGCTCTCCACCGAAATGGATCGCTCAACTTGCATGCATTAGGCACGCCGCCAGCGTTCACCCTGAGCCAGGATCAAACTCTCCAACTAAAAGTGAACTATTATCAAATAAAGCGTAAACCTTACCTTCTTCCCACTCTTCCATTTTTAAGGCGCCATAAGCATCCAATCAAGGGTGCCTAGCCAAACTATCTTGCCACTCCGGAGCTTCGCTGTCAAGGGAAAACCGCACCTAATTTCAATCTGGGTCTTCTTCGCGCGCGAAGAGCGGCTGCCCCTTACCCGTTCCTACATTGCAGGTCGATATGCAGCAAGATATACTAACAATATTCAATTGCCCCTTAGGGGGACTCCATGTGGGGGTACAGGTATGACTAACGGTTCTTCAACCAATCAGGAAGGCACCTGGGGTGTCAAAGTTGGCTTGGCGCAGATGCTCAAGGGGGGCGTCATCATGGACGTCGTTACGCCTGAGCATGCAAAAATCGCAGAAGAAGCAGGGGCATGCGCAGTCATGGCCCTGGAGCGTGTCCCATCGGACATTCGCTCTGACGGTGGTGTAGCCAGGATGTCTGACCCGGAGATGATCCTCTCCATTATGGAGACAGTCACGATTCCGGTTATGGCAAAGTCGCGCATTGGACATTTCGCGGAAGCGAGAATTCTCGAGACGATCGGCGTCGATTACATTGACGAGTCGGAAGTGCTGACTCCTGCCGACGAGAGCCATCACGTTTGGAAGCACGATTTCAAGGTTCCCTATGTCTGTGGTTGCCGTGACCTTGGCGAGGCGTTGCGTCGCATAAGCGAAGGCGCTGCGATGATTCGCACCAAGGGCGAGGCCGGCACAGGGAATGTGGTTGAGGCGGTCCGGCACATCCGGACGGTCACCGATCACATTCGCAAGATTCAGAACATGCTGGACGATGAGCTTGCTGCAGAGGCCAAGAACATGGGCGCATCCCTGGATCTGGTGAAAGAGGTCAAGCGGTTGGGCCGGTTGCCGGTAGTGAACTTCGCTGCTGGCGGCATTGCCACTCCTGCCGATGCTGCGATGATGATGTGGCTGGGCTGCGATGGCGTGTTTGTTGGTTCCGGTATCTTCAAGTCCACCAACCCGGACAAGATGGCGAAGGCTATTGTGCAGGCGACTACCCACTATCAGGACTGGGATGTGGTTGCTGAGGTTTCAAAGGGTCTGGGCAGTTCAATGCCCGGGATTGATGTACGAATGTTGAAGCCTGAGGAGTTGTTGGCCGTTAGAGGTTGGTAACCCTGACTAAAAGGGCTAGCAGAAACTCAGCCCAATTGATGTAGAGCCAAACGCCATAGAGAGAGTTGATGACCCAACCAACAATTGAGACGCTGACTCCCGCAACCTGGAATGTAACGCCTGGCGATGCCCCCTCAGGAGCATCGCAGGCTCGAATCGGAATTCTGGCGCTTCAAGGCGACTTCCTTGAGCATTCCATGATGCTGCAACATTTGGGCGTCCGACCTGTGGAAGTACGGCTACCCCGGGACTTGGGTGCTGTGGATGCACTCATTCTGCCCGGAGGTGAAAGCACCACCATGGTGCGGTTGCTTGACCTCCATGACCTGCGTGAACCCCTTCAACAGCGGGTGCGAGACGGGATGCCGGTCTGGGGGACATGTGCAGGGATGATTCTCATGGCGAAGTCCCTGGTGGAAGATAGGCCTGAACCCCTGGCGCTTATGGACATCACCGTAACGCGCAACGCCTATGGTCGTCAGTTGGAGAGCTTTGAGACAGACCTGGCTATCCCTGATCTAGGCGATACACCGTTGCATACGTTCTTCATCAGGGCTCCCGGGTTCGTAGAGATGGGCCCTGATGTAGAGGTTCTGGCGAGGTTGTCCGATGGGACGCCGGTTGCCGCCCGGGCCGGGGTGAAAATTGCAACGGCTTTTCACCCGGAGCTGACCAATGATTTCCGGTTCCATGCGTTTTTCATAGCGATTGCCAATGAGGAACTCGCCAACAGACAGAAGTAACCGTATTGCCAAAACGGGAGGCCAACCTTGCAGTCACACAGTCCTGAGCAGGCGAATGCCCAGGAACCTACTTCAGAGACCCAGATCATTGATTCCAAGGCTACCGTCGTACAGAAGGTGGTCGTGGATGACCTGGGTTCCCTGTTAAATGTGTTGTCTGACCGGGTCAAAGCCTGGTTGCAAGAGCTTGGTACTCCTGAAGACCTGATTGAGATTATCTTGGATCTTGGCCGATCTCCTCAGGCGCGCTTCCGCGATAGAGAAGAGATCATGGATGCTGAGGATGTCACCGATGATGAGATTAACGATGTCATCTCTCGATTGAGCCCCTTCGGCGACGACAACCGTGCCGGCATTGAGCGGACGCTCCATCGGATCGCCTGCATGCGCAACCGAAACGGCAAGGTCATCGGCCTGACGTGCAGGGTGGGCAGGGCGGTATTCGGCACCACACAGATCATTGAGGACCTGGTGCTATCCGGCAAAAGCATCTTGATGTTGGGCAGGCCCGGCGTGGGCAAGACCACCATGTTGAGAGAAGTCGCCCGGGTGCTGGCAGACCAGGCCCACAAGCGAGTTGTCGTGGTTGATACATCCAACGAGATTGCAGGCGATGGCGATATCCCCCATCCGGCCATTGGCAACGCGCGTCGGATGCAGGTCAAGACGCCCAACATGCAGCATGCGGTGATGATTGAGGCCGTGGAAAACCACATGCCTGAGATTATTGTGATCGACGAGATCGGCACGGAGCAGGACGCTGCTGCTGCCCGTACCATTGCGGAGCGTGGCGTCCAATTGGTAGCTACCGCCCACGGCAACGCTCTGGAAAACCTTCTACTGAACCCAACTCTCTCCGATCTGGTTGGAGGGGTTCAGACTGTGACTCTTGGTGACGAAGAAGCTCGACGTAGAGGCAGTCAGAAGAGCGTTTTGGAGCGCAAGGCTCCACCGTCCTTCGATGCTTTGGTAGAGATAAAGGCGTGGGATCGGGTTGCCGTGCACTCAGAGGTCGCAGCTACGGTAGATACGCTCCTGCGAGGCTTTCCTGTGAGCCCGGAGATACGATGGCTCGATAGTGATGGCAAGGTCCATGAAGGCATAGGAGACCCGTCTACCCTGGCTTCCGTCTCGCCCCCTCAAGAAGGCGGTGGCGGTTTTGGTAATGACAGCGGAGGTTTTGACAACCGGCGTGGCGGCTCAAGGGGTCGAAGCGCGCCCAACAGGAGACAGTCCAGGCCTGCAGCACCGGCCAGTGCGGTATTCGCCAGCGCTCCGGTGAACACTCCGATTCGGGATACCGTGCCGCTGCGGGAAGCGAATCCGGTAATCAACAAAAAGAATACCAAGGTGTTTTCATTTGGCGTGAGCCGGGACAGGTTCATGGACACTGCCCGGACACTGGGCATCGGCGCAGAGATCGCTTCGAGCGTTCAGGAAGCCGACATGGTGCTGACCACAAAGACCCACTATCGCAACAGGGGTGAGTCCCTGCACTACGCCCAGGAAAAAGGACTGCCGATCTATGTCCTGAGAAAGAACACCCAGGTGCAGATGGAGCAGTTCCTAAAGACGTTGAGTGCGGGTTGGGGCGGTGATGGCCGGGTGCGACTCGGCGACGCCATGGAAGAGACTGAAGATGCCGTGATGCAGGTCATGGATGGCGGCCCATCCGTTGAACTTAACCCTCAATCGTCATACATCCGCAGGTTGCAGCATCAGCTAGCAGAGCGCTACAACCTTGGTTCTGCCAGCATGGGCCGGGAGCCACAGCGCCGCGTAGTCATCTTTCAAACGTGACCCATTCGGTAAGTCTGAGAGGAGCATGTGCCTCAGCCACTGTTTATCACCTTTGAGGGCGGCGAGGCTGCGGGGAAATCCACGCAAACCCGTCTTATCGCGTCGTACCTGAAGCGCCAGGGCTATGAGGTCACTCGTGTGGCTGAGCCTGGTAGCACACGGTTGGGTACGCGTGTCCGACGATTGGTGAAGTATGGCCCCATGTCTATCACACCTCTGGCAGAGACCATGCTTTTCCTTGCTGCCCGCACGCAGCTTGTTGAAGAGATTATCACCCCGGTTTTATCCCGAGGCGAAGCTGTGGTGTCTGACCGATTCGCGGATTCTACGTTGGCCTATCAGGGCTACGGCCGTGGTTTGGACATCGATGATATTCGTCGACTTAACAACATCGCCACGGGTGGCCTGACGCCTGACCTGACGGTGTTGTTGGACATGCCGGTAGGGGCCTCGGTTCAGCGAAGAGCACCGAGGGTGGACGACCGTTTTGAAGCGGAACTCCCGGGTGAAAACGATAGAGCCGCCGACCAGTCCTTCCACGAAAAGGTACGGCAGGGCTTTCTCGCTCTGGCCCGTCAGGCTCCGCAACGATGGCTGGTTATAGATGCTATGCTGCCTCGACTCGAGGTTTCACGGTTGATTAAGGCGCGGGTGAGCGATGTGTTGACGTCAAAGATGGCGTGACACTCCGCCCGATGCCTGCAGGAATCTTTTGACAGCGTACTGGCGCAATGCTAGTATCATCGGCCAAAGAGACCCTCTATTTCGTTCTATATGTGTAGATGACCAGAACACGGCCTAACCCGGGAAACGGGTAAGCCCTGGTCCGGAGGAAGTTCCTTACATGCCCCAAGGATCCGTGGCGATATATATCAGCCTTCTTATCGTCTCGTTGGCTTTCTCCGCCGTGTTCTCTGCATCTGAATCCATCCTCCTCTCTGTCCAACGCGTACGCATGCAGTACCTGGTGCGTAACAATGTGCCTGGCGCACAGATGGTGGCCAGGCTTGTAGAGAACCCCCAGCGTTTCCTCCCAACCATCCTGCTAGCCAACAACCTCACCAACACGTCCGCTGCGGCCTTGGGAACGGCGATTGCTGTTGAGCTCATAGACTCCCAGGGTACGGCGGTCCTTGCCGCTACTGCCGCCGTGACCGCCGTCCTGCTTATCTTTGGAGAGGCTATCCCCAAGGCGCTGGGTGTCAGACACGCCGAGAGTGCGTCGTTCATCGTGGCTCGCCCCGTGATCTTCCTTGGTAAAGCGCTGCTGCCATTCGTATGGTTCTTGAACCAGGTGGTCTCCATTGTGCTGAAACCCTTTGGCGGCGCGGGTAACAGGGACTTAGTGACAGAGGAAGAGGTCAAAGCCATGATCTCTGTGGGGCGGGAGTCTGGTGCCGTGGCCTCGCTGGAAGCAAGGATGATGGAGCGCATCCTCCGTTTTGCAGACCATCAAGTCCGTGAGGTGATGACCCCTCGCACAGAACTGGTCTGGGTGGAAAAGGGCACGGAACTTGGGCAATTCCTGGCGACGTTTGGTCGACACCCCAGGTCTCACTATCCGATATTTGAAGAGACGCAGGACAATGTGACTGGCATCCTGGACAGCAGCACGGTGCTAAGAGGCCTTGCGTTGCAACGTATTGGATTTGGTGGCGATGTCACCGTCCTGGCCCATAAACCGGTCTTTGTGCCGGAGACGAAGCTGGCGGCAGAGATCCTTGAGGAGCTTCAGGAATCCGACACTACGGCGGTCATCGCTGTGGACGAGTTCGGGGACATCGGTGGCCTCGTGACCATCGTGCAGCTTGGTGAAGAGGTCATGGGGCCTCTGGAGTTCCAGGAAGGGGTAGATGAGGAGGAAGAAGAGGTGGAGGCACTGGATGAGGCTACGTTTGTGGTAGATGGTGCAATGCATCTCCATGACCTCAATGAGCGAATCGGTCTTTCCTTACCGGAAGGTGACTATGAGACCATTGCCGGGTTCCTCCTGGAAGGGCTGGGCAATATCCCTATAGAGGGGCAGCAGTACCAGCACGGAAAGGTGACCTTCACTATCACGGAGATGGATGGGTTGCGGGTGGAAAAGGTTCGCATCTATTACACAGCGCCACCAGACCCTGAGGAGTCGCCATACTCGGAGGACCAGTAGTGGCCTCGCTTCAGGAGCAAGTAGCTGGAGGCATTGAGGCTTCCGGCCTACGAGGTGCCATGTTGGTAGTCGCAGTCTCCGGTGGGCCGGACTCCCTGGCTTTGCTTCACTCCTTGAATGCCCTCCAAGAACCCAAGAACCTCCGACTGCATGTCGCGCACATCGACCACGGCCTGCGCCCTACTTCCCATGACGATGCTGCTTTCGTTGAGCGTACCGCCGACGCGTTGGGCCTGCCATGTACGGTTATTGCTGTCGAGGTCGGTAGCGGTTCACCGGAGGCGGCTGCCCGCGATGCCCGGTATGGCGCGCTGGCCCGAATAGCAGCGGAGCAAGGCGCCGATGCCATTGCGGTCGGCCACACCATGGACGACCAGGCAGAGACCGTGTTGATGCACATTGTGAGAGGCTCTGGGTTGACCGGGCTGCGGGCGATGTCCGTTCTTGGTGACCTTCCAACGAACAGTGAATCGTCAACCAAAGTCTTCAGGCCTATGCTGGGGGTCCGCAGGACTGAGACCGCTGCGTACTGCGATGAGCTGGGGCTGACGCCGATTTTTGATCATACCAACCTGGACACTGGTATTCCCCGGAACTTCCTCCGTCTGGAAGCGATACCCCTGCTGGAAACCCTGAACCCCAAGGTCATCGAAGGCCTGGGTCGATTGACCGAAGCCGTGAGTATCGATCTGGACTACATTGAATCGCGATTGGATGTGGTGTGGCCGGACCTGGCCGAGGAAACGGGTGGCGTCTTTGTGATGAAACGAGACCTCTTCCATGCTCTGCACTCGTCTTTGCAGAGGCACGCGCTGAGGCGTATGTACGGTGAGGCGATTGGTTCGACAGCGGGGCTGGAGGGTGTCCACGTCGAGAGCATGCTTGCCCTGGTGAAGGGGCCGGCAGGCAAGGAGCTGACACTGCCCGGTGGTGTGCGAATGGAGACGCGGTTCGATGCGATCCTCCTGTTCCCACCAGGTGGAGACGATCGTACGTTGCCAGTGCTCCAGGGTCAGCAATCGTTCAACATCCCGGGCGATACGGTGGTTGATGGCTGGCGGGTCTGCGCGGAGATCGTTTCACGTCCAGAGGAGCTTGACGCTGGCGACTACACGTCCTACTTCGACGCGGATTCACTGGCAGGAACGGTTTTGGTGAGGGGTTGGGAGGATGGCGACCGTTTTCAGCCCCTTGGCATGGCGGAAGGTGTGAAGAAACTCCAGGACTTCTACGTAGACGCCCACGTGCCGCAGTCGTGGCGTGAACGTGTGCCGCTGGTAGTGACGACGCGGGGAGTAGCCTGGGTGGTGGGGTACCGGATGGCGCACTGGGCGCGGGTGACGCCGGAGACGCAGCGGGTCATGAAGGTGGAGTTTCAACAGCTTTAAACCAGCCCTTCAATCTCCGTTGCTAAAGCAAAGTCCTTCTGTGTGATGCCCTTCGCCGAGTGGGTGGTCAGAGTGACGGTGACTCGTCGGAAACCAAGGGCGATGTCAGGATGGTGGTCAACAGCCTCCGCAGCGTTTGCCACACGATCAACGAAAGCGGCTCCGTCCAGGTACTTCTTGAAGCTGAAGGTCTTGGTGATGACATCGCCATCGCGTGACCAATCGGGTAGTTTGCTGAGGTTGGTCTGGACTTCTTCCGAGGTTAAAGGCACTCGCTCTACCATGCCGTCACTCCATCGCGCTCTATGGTCGCGAACTGCCTACGATAAACCTAACACCACACGTAACTGAGCCGACTCGCCGGCAGCAAAACCCACGAGTGGGCTAGCGGACGGCTGAATGCTCCTGCACAGTGCCCTCACCCAGCAACTCTTCCAGCTTACCGCGGAGGTCCTCACAGCAGTTGGCCGTGATAGAGGCGTCCAAGCGGACTGCCTTGCCGTTGGTCTTCACTTCCAGCAACACCCGATCACGCCCGGGGAACTCTAACAGGAGCTTCATCGCTTCACGGAGTTTGTACTCATCCTCCTGCGGGTCTTCCGTCTCCTGGAGCATCAGTTGGAGCCAGCGGTCGGCTCCGGAGTTTCCGTTGCTATGACCGTTGCCATTCCCATTACTATGCCCATTGCCGTTGGTGTAGCTGGTGATGCCTGCTGCCTGTGCCACGGGTTCTGGTTCCGGAGCGGCGGGTGCAGGAGGCACAGTAATCGTCTCGACGAAAGCAGGAACTGCGTCCTCTTCAGTCGCAGAGGTGTTTGCAGTAGGTGCCTCGTAGGTCATGACTTGTTCACAGTTGATGGACAGGTTGTCTTCACGCACTCGTACTTTACCAATCACCCGTAGGAGATTTCCTTCTTTCCAGAGTTCCTGGTTTTCCTCATAGGCGGCGCCAAAGGCTACGACCTCAACGGCCCCGTCAAGGAGAGCCAGTTGGGCTGCGCCGAAGGGAGCACCTGCCTTTGTGGTGGGCACTCGCATGGAAGCGATTTGTCCCACCAACGTGACGCGTTGACCGTTCATCGAGGCGTCCAGATCCAGGGTGGAGATGATAGCGGTTCCCGGGTCAATGCCGGCCAGGAGGGTGCCTAAAGGGGTTTCAGAGAACGCCACTCCCATCAACTCACGTTCCCAATTGGCCTTCTCCTGATTGGGTACATCCTCAACGCGCTCCAACTCCAACACCGGGAGTGGCATGTCAACGGAATCGCCGAAGAGGTCAAACATGGTGGTCTGACCGCTTTCTCGTCGTTGGGCCTCTTGAGTGGCGAGGCCAAGGATGCAGTCCATGCCTGCCAGCAATGTTCCTCTGTTGGCATCCAGGACATCCATTGCGCCGACTTTAATCAAGCTTTCCAGAATGCGCTTGTTGATGCCCTTCAGCTCCATCCTTCGGCAGAAGTCTTCAAGGTTGGCAAAGGGCTCGCCAGCCTGTCTTGACTCCACTACCAGTCCTATGGCTGCTTCGCCCACGTTCTTGACGCCACCAAGCCCGAACCGGATTTCCTGCGGCTTGCCCGGTGTGCTCTCGATGACGAACTCTACGTCGCTGCTGTTCACGTCCGGCGGGCGTACTTCTATTCCCATTCGATGGCTCTCTGCGATGGTGCCGGCCATTTTCTCCGTGTTGCCTAACCGCTGGTTGAGGACGGCAGTCATGTACTCAACGGGGTAATTTGCTTTGAAGAACGCCGTCCAGTAGGCGATGAGGGCATAGCTGACGGCGTGAGCCTTGTTGAACGCGTAACCCGCGAACGGTTCAATCAACTCGAAAACGTGTTCGGCTTCCTTCTGCGTGTATCCAAGCTCATCAGCGCCTTTGAGGAAGACCTCTTTTTCCTTGTCCATGATGGCTGCGACTTTTTTGCCCATGGCTTTTCGGAAGGTGTCTGCCGCGCCAAGGGTGTAGCCGCCGATCCGCTGGACTATTAGAAGCACCTGGTCTTGATAGACGATGACTCCGTATGTCTCTTTCAGAATGTCTTCCAGAGACGGATGAGGGTACGAAGGAGCCTCATCACCGTGGTGAACCCTGATGTACCTATCGATGTGCTCCATAGGCCCTGGCCGGTAGAGCGCAACCATGGCTGCAATATCGCGAAAATTGTTGGGTTGCAGTGTCTGGATGTATCGACGCATCCCGGAGCCTTCAAGCTGGAACACGTCTGTGGTCTCGCCAGAACAAAGCAGCGCAAAGGTGGTCGGGTCGTCCAACGGGATGTCCGGCAGCACCAATCGAGGGCCACCGTTGGCTTGAACTAGTTTTATCGCGCGGTCAAGGATGGTCAGGTTGGCCAGTCCCAAGAAGTCCATCTTCAACAAGCCAAGCTTGGCTATGGGTTCCATTGGGAACTGAGTCATGGGCGTCCCGCTGTCCTCGTCCTTTACCGGGCGTTGCAACGGGACGTGTTCAATCAGCGGGTCTGCTGAAATGACTACGCCTGCCGCGTGGGTACTCACGTGGTGGGCTGTACCTTCTATGCGCTGGGCAGTGGTGATTAACTTTCCTAGTATGGGGTCAGATTCCTTGAGTCCCTCCATCTCCGGACTCATTTCCAATGCGTCTGCAAGGGAACTGGAACGGGGATGGATGAGCTTGGCTACTCTGTCCACATCCGAGTACGGAATCGCCAGTGCGCGGCCAACGTCTCTAATAGCGGCCCTTGGACCCATGGTGCCGAAGGTGATGATCTGCGCCACATGGTCGCGTCCGTACTTCTCTACAACGTATTTGATGACCTGGTCACGTCGGTCATCCTGGAAGTCCATGTCTATGTCCGGCATCTCTTTGCGTTCCAGGTTCAGGAATCGCTCAAAGACCAAGTCGTATTCCAGCGGGTCAACGTCTGTGATACCCAGGCAGTAGAGAACCAAGCTGGCTGCTGCGCTGCCTCGGACGCCGAAGAGGATGCCCTCTCTGCGTGAGTAGGCCAGGATGTCCCAAACCACCAGGAAGTAGTTGGCGAATTGGGTGTGCTCAATGACCTGCAACTCGTAGTCGAGACGCTCATCGTAGCGCTTCGGTGCACCCGATCGACGGCGAGCAAGCCCATCGCGGCAGAGCTGCTCCAAATACGTTTGGGGCGTGGTGCCGGCCGGTGTTTCCACTTCTGGCAGGCGGATACGGTCGAAGTTCATGCGTACATCGCAGGAATCGGCGATTCGTTGTGTGTTCAGGATTGCCTCAGGGTACTCCGGGAAAAGCTCGGACATCTCCTGGGGGCTCTTCAAGTAGTAGGACTCGCCTACCATCTTCAGGCGCTTGCCATCGTTGATGGTGGTGTTGGTGGAGATGCAGATGCGGATGTCCTGCAGGCTTGCATCTGCATGGTTCACGTAGTGGAAGTCGTTGGTGGCCGCCAGCTGTATTCCCTGGGTACGATTGAGATCGATGAGGGCAGCGTTTACCGTGTCCAACTCCGGGATGCCGTCATGGCGCTGCAACTCAAGGAAGAAGTTCTCTTTGAAGGTGTCCTTGAACCACATCGCAGAGGCCAGGGCCTCGTCGGTCTTGCCCGCCAGGGTCAATTGAGGGAACTCGCCGGCAAGGCAACCGGATAGGGCGATGATGCCGCTGGAGTACTTGGCCAGCAGGTCTTTATCCACCCGGGGTTTGTAGTAAAAGCCGTCCAGGTGAGAACGAGACACAAGCTGCATAAGGTTTTGATACCCGGTGTTGTTCTGTGCGAGCAACGTCAGATGATACGGGGAGCGATCGGCGGCGGTGCGGCTCGTGTGACTGCCAGGTGCCAGATACACTTCACAGCCAAGGATGGGGTTGATTCCGGCCTCTCGGCATGCGGAATAAAAATCTACTGCCCCGTACATCACTCCGTGGTCTGTGATGCCCAGGGAATCCATCCCGAGCTCTTGACACCGTTGCACCATGGGACCGATGCGACTCAACCCGTCCAGGAGGCTGTACTCCGTGTGAACGTGGAGGTGGGTGAACAAGGCTTTCCTCTTATATTAGTGGCGTTATTATAGCCCACGCCACAAGGGGGAGGACAAGGAGCCAATTGGCCTGAATTGGGATTGCTTTCTTGCCAGCCTAAGTGTCCATGGAGATGAGCTTGAGAAGGTCATGTCGAGTGATGATACCTACCACTGTTTTGGCCCGCATGACCGGTACGCGGTTGACGTGGTTCCGAAGCATGGACTCAACTACCTCGGTGACCGGAGTTTCCTCTTTTACGGTGGAGACGGGGTGACTCATGACATCGCTTATCTTCCGAGACCTGATGTCGTGGTAAATCTCTTCAACGGCCTCGGGTTTTCCCCATGAGCCAAGCAATGAGTAGAGGTTCTGCGCCAGGGGCTTGAACCTGTGGTGCATGGAGAAGTCTGTATGGGTCAGCATACCGGCCAGTTCCCCCTTCTCATCCACAACCGGGAGGCAGCTGAAACCGCCCTCAAGCATGAGGTCTGCTGCATCACCCACGGTGGCCGTCGATTGAATCGTGGTGACAGGGGAACTCATCAAGTCTTGTGCTAGTGCCACGGAAACTCCTTACGATTCGCTGGGTACTGCAACTGGTTTTTCCGCCGGTTCAACACGCATATCCGGAAGCCAGTGCAGCCACGATGGCAGGTACCAGTTCCAATTACCCAACAACTTCATGCTAGCGGGAACCAGTATTGACCGAACAAGGGTAGCGTCCAAGAAGATGGCCGTTGCCAGCCCAAAGCCTACCTGCTGGTTCCCCAGGGTCTCACCGGCTGCAAACCCACCGAACACGGCCACCATGATAAGCGCCGCGCCGGTGATGAGGCCAGCAGTTGAGCGCAATCCGTGGACAACTGCATCAGTGTTGTCGTGGGTCTGGTCATAGCGTTCCCGTATTCGACTCAGCAGGAATACGTGGTAGTCCATGGACAGTCCAAAGAGGATAGAGAAGAGGAACAGCGGTATCCAGGCATCAATGATGGGTGTCTCCTGGAAGCCCAACAGATCCGCACCGACACCCTTCTGGAAGACCAGTACCATCAGGCCATAGGCAGTGCCTACAGACAGGAGGTTCATCAAGATAGCCTTTATGGGGATGACGATGGACCGGAAGACCACCATCAGGAGGACGAAGCTGAACCCCAGGACGAAGACGAAGACGATAGGCCTGTAGGTGTCTGCGATATCGTAGAAGTCCGCGCTAAAAGCCGTGACGCCGCCCACCATGACGTCAGCGTCTACACCCGCGAATGCCGCAGGGATGTACTGGTCACGGAGCTTGGACAATGCGTCAAGGGCGATCGGGCCGTTGGGCTCTCCGGGAATCGGCACTGATAGCAATGCCAGGTCGCCCGGTTCGTTGATCTCCAGCCGAGTCTGCCCTGCAAAGCTTGAATCCGCTGCGATTGAGGCCTGCAGCTCTGCGATGGCAGCTTGTACGCCGGGGGTGTCGATTGTCCCATCGATGACAATCTCCGCCGGACTGACGACGCCGAAGGAGAACTCCTCCTCCAGGATAAAGAAGGCATCTTTGGTCTGGGTGTCCGGAAGTGTGTCCACCCCGTTGAACCCTGTTTCCAAATCGAAGTAAGAGGCGGATACCGTTAGCATCAACCCGGCAACAACTACCAAGCTGATGATGGGGTATCGCATGACGTTTCGTGTCACGAACTCCCAAAACCCTTTGTGATCGGTATCTGAGCGGTTTGCCAACTTTCTTCCGATGAAGGGGAGCCGCAGAGCATTCACCTTTGTGCCGAGAACGGTGAGTATGGCGGGCAGAAGCGTCAACGATGCGGTGACTGCTGCGATAACGACCAGGATCGCTCCTATCCCCAGGCCCTGAAATACAGAGGCAGGGATGATAAGCATGCCGGAGAGCGCAACAACAACGGTGACACCACTGAAGAATACTGTGCGCCCTGCCGTGGCCCCTGCCCTGATGACGGCTTCATGTTTGTTCAGTCCACGCCCAAGCTCTTCCCTGAAACGCGAAACGATAATGAGGGAGTAATCGATACCCACTGCCAGACCAATCATGGAAATCATTAGGGTGACGAAGAAGATGAGGTCAACGTACTGGCCGATGACGGCCGTGGCCCCAAGCGCAACGATGATGGAAACGAATGCCAGTCCAAGGGGCAGGAGCGCCGCAAGTACAGCACCGAATAAGAGTAATAGGATGAGGAGCGCTACAGGAACGCCGATACTCTCTCCCTTTTCAATGTCTTTTTGGCCTAGCTCGTTGGACTCAAAAGGAACGCTGATGTCCCCCACTATGAGTACGCTGAAGCCATCAGCCCCGTTCGCGCTCTTGACGATGTCCAGGACTTCATCAATGTTGCTGGTAGCTTCATCAAGCTCCCCGGTCATGACCAGCGGCATAATGGTGGTCCTACGGTCATCGGAAACCAGAGATTCGTCCGCTTCCCGGTAGAAATTCTGACCGAATTTTATGACGTCAGGGCCCAGCGCCAGAATCTCGTCGAACACCGATTCGGCCTTGGCCTGGAACGCAGGGTCATCCACCGTCAGGGTTTCCGACTGTATGATGAGCATCTCTGCCATTGGGCGAGGCCCACGCAATCGATCTTCTAGCAGATCCAAAGCTGCTTGGGAGTCCACCCCATTGGTGAAGCGGAACTCCGTGGTGGTTGCACTTCCCAGCAGTGTGGCATTGAGGAACATGGCGAGGGTCAGTATGGCGACCCAAATGCCGATGACAATCCAGGGTTTGTTAGAGCTACTGCGGGCTAGACCTTCAGTTGAGAGGTTGATGGCCAAAAGGGGGTTTCCTTTAGAACATAGTTAGGTTCACACCAAAATCACACATACCAGTGAACCATAGTATGTTTGAACGGGTAATCAGAATTCAGGCGGTGTGGTTAGAGACTCATCTCCTGCACGGCCGAAGGGATCTTGGCGGCGATGACGGCAGTGGTGCCGTTACGTACCTGCTCAAGTCCACGTTTCAGTGCTGGGCCGACTTCATCCGCCTCATAGACCGTCTCTCCGTAGCCGTTTGCGGCTTCAGCGAGCTTGGCGAAGTCGGGCGGCGGCTCAAACAGACCGCCATCGTAGTCACCGGCGCGCATAGCTGCACCGTCCGGGTAGGAACCCTTGAGGCCTCTGGTGCCTGTGCTGTAGGAGCCGTTCACGAACACGACGGCAAGGTACGGCGCGCCGTGGTGACCTGAAGCCCAGAGTCCTGCCAGGGGCGAGCCGAACATGAAGTAGCCATCGCCTGACGTCAGGATGACATCGCTGTTGGGTTTGGCCAGCTTGGCGCCGAATGCAGCTGCACTGCCCCAACCACCGGTACTGCCACCACTCTTGAAGTAGGTGCCCGGCTGCTCACGCTTGTGGTAAGCCTGCACGAAGGGCGTGTTGCTGAGGGCATCGTCCAGCAGGATGGCATCGGGCTCCAGTATCTGTCCAAGCTGATACGCCACCCATCGGGGATGGAGGGGCTTGCGCTTGCTGGCCTCTGCGGCCAGGTCTTCTCCACGCTTGAGTTGCCCCAATTTCTTTTGATCCAGCTTGGCACGCCTATCAGCAATGCGGCTCATATCGCTCTTGGTCAGCAGCCCGGTTGCGGCTTCATAGATGGCCTGAACCGCGCCACTAACGCTGACCGGTAGCCACATGTCGGCGCGGTGCTCCATGGTCTTGTAGCGCGCCTGCACCGGGTCCACGTCAATCCAGATAATCTTTGCATCGGCACTTGGCGCACCCGCGCCTGGAATGAATGGTGCCGGCGACTCGATGACCAGGAGGGCGTCTGCGTCCTTGGGTGCGGGGCCTGTGCCGAAGAGCGAGTGGGTGGTAGGGAAGTTCAGCTTGTCCGGCAGGCTTTCCATCACGGGGATTGCCAGCAGTTCTGCCAATCTCACAAGGTCTTCTACCGATTCTGGATGCCTCCCGTTCTTGGCGGCATAGATACAGGGGTTGTCTGCCTTGATGAGCCATTCGGCAGCGCGCTTCGCGTCTTTGGGGTCTGGCCACGCGGGTCGGGCGAGGCCGAGTTGGTCCATGGTGGGGAACCGCGTTGTGCCAGGCAAAGGCTGCATCGCAACTTCTCGCGGCACTGTGAGGTACACGGGGCCGTGGGGCTCGCTCATTGCTACCTGAAGCAATCGACTGACCATGAGGCCCGGGTTGTCCAGGTGATCGAGGTGATGGTCGTGCTTGGTGTACTGCCGCATGATCTCGCCCTGGTCTCGCGGCTCCTGCACCCACTGAATGCCGGTGTCGCGTCCGCCGGTCATCGTACCCGGGTAGGCCCTTGGGCCGGTACCGGCAGTGATGAGCACAGGATAGCCCCCGCGCCAGGCGGTGTGGATGGCTGCGCCGTAGTTCAGTGTGCCAACGTCCACGTGGACCGCGGTGGCCGCGGGTTTGCCTGTCACCATGGAGTTCCCGATTGCAGCATGGAGCGCAGCACCCTCATGGGTCATGGTGATCAGCCGGGGTGCAGGCCACTCTCGCTCTTTGGCCTTGGCAGCGCTCTCCTGATAGAAGGCGAGTTCTGTCCCTGACACGAAGAAGAGGTTGTCTATCCCGCCCAGCTTCATGGATGCCATAAGGGCATCAGACCACTCCTCGGCACCGTATTCGCCCCAACTAGCTTCAAATGACCCGGGTGCGTAACTTGTCATAACGTTTCACTTCCATACTGATATCGAGAATGCGTACCTACTACAGGTTATAGAGCTTCTTTGGGTTATCGATGAGGATCTTGTGCTTCTGTTCGTCCGTGATGTCTTTCCGGGCCTCAAGCTCGTAGAGCGATTCCGGGTAGCTTTCATCCCAGTGTGGGTAGTCCGTAGCGTAGAGGACTGACCCCTCACCGATGATGCGGAGGGTTTCCGGCAGAAGCTGTTCTTCAGGCTCGCAGGCCACGTAGACGTTGTCGCTGCGGATGTAATCGCTGGGCTTCTGGATGAGCAGCGGCGCTTCCTCGGCACCGCGGAACTCAAACTCCTCGTCCATCCAGTAGGGTACCCAGGTACAACCGGCTTCAAGGAAGGCTATGTTGATTGTGGGGAACCGTTCCAGCACGCCTTCGTAGATGATGCCGGTCATCTGACGCATCTGTGCACCTTCTCGAACGTGACCACCAGCGTCTATGTATCCTTTGGATTCAGCCATGAGGTAGCCTCCCGGTTTTGAATCCCCCTGGTTCGGCATAGGCTAGGTTTCTACAGGTGCGATGTCAAGGTAAGAACCAGTGGTTGTTGTTAGCTCGACTCCATGCCGAACGGACGTCGAATTACCATGCCGAGATAACGCGCGAACCCAAGTCGTTCGTAGAATGAACCTAGTGGCGAATCGCATACAAGGTCTACGGAATAGTAGGCATGGAGATTCGCGAGGATCCGTTTCACTAGCTGGGAACCAACGCCTTGCCTTTGGAAGTCGGGCAGTACTTCAAGCAGTGGAATATGTGCCGCCACTACGCCATCACTGATGGCCGTAACGAAGCCAACGACCTGTCCATCATCGGTTTGTGCAATCACAATGTGGCTACTTTGTTGAAGTAGCGTTAAGTGTTGCTCAGGCTGTGGAGGGTTCGGCCAGCCCACAAAAAACCCCTGAAGCTGAGCCGATGTGATTCCCTCAACTGAATCGACATAATTCATATCTTGGTTCCTACCTTCTGGTATCCGGCCAAGGAACGCTCCACGACGAACCCACCAGCCCAGGTGCAGGGCTTGCCCTGCCTACCCCAGCAACGAAACGATGATGTCGCCCATCTGTTGAGTGCCTATCACGCTGTCGCCAGGCGATGCGATGTCCGCCGAACGGTAACCATCGGACAGGGCGCGCCCTACGGCGTCTTCAATCAACACGGCGGGCTCTTCCAGCCCGAGTGAGTAGCGGAGCAACATCGCTGTACTGAGAATGCTGGCGATGGGGTTTGCGATGCCCTTCCCTGCGATGTCCGGTGCTGTGCCGTGAATGGGCTCAAATAGCCCCAGGGCTTTGCTGCCGGGCTCCGGGATTCCCGCGAGGCTGGCTGATGGAAGCATGCCCATGGAGCCACAAAGAACGGCGGCTTCATCGGTCAGGATGTCGCCGAAGGTGTTCTCCGCCACCATCACATCGAATCGACTCGGCGTTCGGACGAGCTGCATGGCGGCAGTGTCCACCAACACGTGTTCAAGCTCCACGTCCGGGTACTCCCTACCTATCTCTACGGCCATCTCGCGCCACAACCGGGAGGTCTCCAGCACGTTGGCCTTGTCCACGGAAGTCAGCTTCTTGTTGCGACTCCTGGCCATCTCGAATCCAACGCGGAGGACGCGACCTACAAGCTTTTCTGTGTACGCCATGGTGTCTACGGCGCGTCGGCCACGGGAGGTCGTCCATCGTTTTTGCGGTCGACCGTAATAGAGGCCGCCGGTCAGCTCTCGGATGACAACGAAGTCCACGCCTTCTAGGACTTCAGGCTTCAGGGTGCTGGAGTCTATCAGCTGGGGAATGACCTTCACCGGGCGGATGTTGGCGAAGAGGTCCATACCCTTTCTAATGGCCAGCAGACCGTCTTCTGGACGGGTCTTGGCCCTGGGGTTGTCCCACTTGGGGCCACCAACAGAGCCGAAGAGGACGGCGTCGCTGGCCTTGGCCGTCTTCAGCGTGGAATCCGGAAGAGCGCTGCCGAAATCGTCGATGGCGTTGCCGCCGACTGCTCCGTGCTCGAAGTTGAACGTGTGTCCGTACTTTGTGCCGATGGCCTCAAGCACCTTCACACTTTCCAGGGTGACTTCCGGGCCGATGCCATCGCCGGGGAGGACTGCAATCTTGAAATTCATTGTTTCTCTCCAATGGGTAATGTGTTGTGGATTCTACTCCGGTGTGACCAGTGATTGTATAGGCTCGCCCAGGGCTGCGCGACGGGCGTTGGCAAAGGCGAACGCTGCGCTTCGACTGACGCTCTCCTGGGATATCCCCGATTGATGGGGGGTGATGACCACGTTGCTCAACTGCCAGAGGGGATTATCGCTTGCTGTGGGTTCATCCACCAGCACGTCCAGCCCGGCCCCTGCGATGCCGCCGGTGGTCAGCGCATCGTATAACGCATCCTGATCAACGCATGCGCCACGGGTGGTGTTGACCAGGAAAGCCGAGGGTTTCATCATGGCCAACTGCTCTTTGCCAATCATCCCCACGGTGCTCTTGTTCAGTGAGTTGTGCATGGTGACGACGTCAGATGTCTGCAACAGTTCGTCCAACGGGAGATACCGAGCCTGTAGTGCCTGCTCCACGTCAGCAGATACGGGGTTCCGATTGTAGTAGACCGTATCGCAATCGAATCCGGTGAGCATCTTTGCTACGCGCTTTCCGATGGCTCCCATGCCGATGATACCCACGCGCTTGCCTTCGATCTCCCACGATGGAGTCTCACGAAGCCCGCTGTTCCACTTCCCGTCCTTGGCGTTCTGGGCGCCACGGAAGACGCCTCTTGCCAGGCCGGCTATCAGCGACAAGGTGAACTCTGCAACCGGGATTGCGTTGCTACCACCGTTGTTTGCGTAGGAGATGCCTAACGCGTTGATGGCTCTGACATCAATCTTGTCGAACCCTGCCCCGATTCCTTGCACTAGCTTCACATTGGGACAGGCTTTTATCACATCCACGGAAAGAGTTGCTGCAACCATGATGATGGCTTCAGCGTCTCGGCAGGCCTCTATCTTCTCCTCGTCGGAAGCCGAATCGGCCACCACAGACGTTTCCATCTCCGGGTAGGCCTGCTCCATGAAGAGCTTGTGCCGCTCAGGGCTGTTCCAGGTCACGATTCCGATTTTCATGCGATTCCTTGTGTGTGAGTTCCGGATTCTATTCCGGCGTGATTAACGACTGTATCGGTTCACCAAGAAGGGCGCGGCGAACGTTGGCGAAGGAGAACGCTGCACTTCTTGAAATGCTCTCTTGTGATAACCCCGACTGATGGGGTGTGATGACCACGTTGTCCAGCTTCCAAATAGGGTGGTCCTGAGGAGTGGGTTCTTCAGCAAGGACATCCAGGGCTGCGCCCGCTATGGTGCCGTTGGTCAACGCCTCGTACAGCGCGTCCTGATCGATGCAAGCGCCCCTGGTGGTGTTGATGATAATCGCCGTTGGCTTCATCATCGCCAATTGCTCTTTACCAATCATTCCGCGGGTACTCGCGTTCAAGGAGTTGTGCATGGTCACGTAATCAGAGACACGGAGTAGCTCTTCCAGTTGGACGTGGCGAGCGTGTAGCTCCTGCTCCACTTCAGGCGATACGCGATTCCGCTTGGTGTAGACCGTATCGCATTCGTAGCCCGTTAGCATCTTCGCCACGCGTTGGCCTATAGCGCCCATGCCGATGATGCCCACGCACTTGCCGGTCAACTCCCACGTTGGGAACTCACGAAGCCCGGCGTTCCAGTTACCAGCTTTGGCACTCTGGACGCCGCGGAAGACCCCTCTGGTGACGCCGTTTATTAGCCCCATGGTGTATTCGGCAACGGGAATGGCGTTTCCTCCGCCGTTGTTGGCAAAGGCTATCCCCAGATCGTTCAGGCCTTTAACGTCAATGTTGTCGTAGCCTGCCAGGATGCTCTGTAACAGCTTTACGTTGGGGCAGTGTTTGAGGAAATCCAGTGAAAATCCGGGAGCGCCTAGAATCACGGCCTCTGCGTCACGGCATGCCTCTATCTTCTCCTCATCTGGAGCGGTGCTCGAAACGATGGTCACTTCCATCTCTGGGGTGGCGTGTTCCATGAATATTCGCTGACGTTCAGGGTTGATGGTGGTAACGAGTGCAATCTTCATACGTGTCCTTATGCTTTAGTTGTTGAGGCGGGTTTTGGACGGTTGGAGCGACGCAATGCCTGCCTCAGGAAAAAGGCGATACCACCGACTATCACGATGCTCAGGTAGCTCAGTGATCGATCCAGGAGGACGATGGATATCGCCGCGCTCTGTGCCAGAGTAATGGAGAGCAGGCCGATGACGCCAGGTTCTACAACTCCCAGGCCGCCAGGAGTAATTGGGACGGTGGAGAGGACAGCGTTCACCAGGGCTGCGAAAAGCACTAGCGGCAACGACACATCGAAGCCTAGGGCTTTGATGACGAAGAATAGCCGACCGACCTCCAGGAACCAACCGCCGATGCTCAGGATTCCGAGCATTGGGACGTTCCGGAAACCACCCAGCGTGCCCTGGTGGAAGTTGTTGTAGTGGGTCTGCCATTTGATAGGAAGCCATTGGGACAGCTGGCGTCCGTAGCGGGCCATGATGATGAGCGCGCCCACGCCCAACACAGCCATCGCCAGGCTTATGACTACGAACAGCTCGGAGGGGCCGACGTCATGCTTGAGTATCAGCCAGATGCTGGCGGTCAAGAGCAGGACGAAGATGGCGACGGCATCGATCATGCGCTCAGCGACGATGATCCCCAGGGATTGAGCCATGCTGCTTCGGGCGGAATCACTGAACGCGTAGGCGCGATAGGCATCGCCCATGCGGAGCCAGCCGATGGCGTTGGCGAACCAGCCCAATAGTAGCAGTAGCGAACTCTCGCCGATCGAGGGGAGCCTACTGCCAGGTTGTTTGTGGACGCCGACGTTGGCTGCCAGGAGTCGCCAGCGATATCCCCTGACGATAAAGCTCATGTAGTAAGTGACAAAGGCCAGGCCGTACCACCAGGGATTGGCGTCCTTGATGTGATCAAGCGTCTCGTTGAGGTCTACATCAAAACGGGTTGCAAGAAATGCCAGCAGCGATACCGCGACGACTGCCGATGCGATTGCCGGTAATGAGAGCATACGCCTTCGGGCAGAGGCTATCGGTGAGGAAGCTTCCGGGGTTTGGTCGTCTGCGATGACTGGTCTCCTGGCCGGTGGCTGTTGTTATTTCCCTATTGGTTGCTTGGCAGGCATTCCAGCCCGTCTTGGGTATCCTACAGGGGTAGGCGATACCTTTTCAACAATCACAAGTACTCTGCCGTCTGTAAGTCCGGGTGCATTCACCTCTCGAATGCTAGGAGGTTTGCCGCCCATCACCCGAATCGCCTTGGTAGCATCATGCACTTCGGCGTCTATGTCGCCCTTCTTGTGAGCAACCAACAAGCCGCCGGGTTTCAGGAACGGCAGGGTCAACTCCACCAGCGCTGGCATCTTGGCGAGGCCTCGAGCTAGCACAACGTCGAAGACCTCTCGTAGGGATGCATCTTTGCCCAGGTCTTCAGCTCTGCTGAGGTGGACATCTACGTCCGTAAGCTTCAGGTGGTCCACCAAGTGGTGTAGGAACGTGACCTTCTTACCTGTTGCTTCCAAAAGCGCCAGATGTATGCCGGGGAATACGATCTTGAGGGGAACCCCCGGAAATCCCGCGCCTGCGCCAACGTCCAGAAATCGACCGCTCTGAAGGGTCTCTGGAGATAGAGCACCGGCTACGGTCAGTGAGTCCAGGAAGTGCAGTATCTGCACCGCATCCGGCTCCACGATGCTGGTCAGGTTCACCCGCTGGTTCCAATCAGCAAGGGTAGCTGCATAGCGCGTGAACTGCTTTTCCTGGTGTTCATTGAGGGTTATGCCCAACTCGCGGCATCCGTCTAGGAGAAGTTTAAGCTTGGGGTTGGCTTCTTGTGTACTCACCGGAAGATTATAACACTAGATAGGAATCAGGTAGCGCGGAAACAGGCCTGCCCCTTCCCTTCATAGCCCGTCGCAACTATCCTGTTGGGCAGTCAACCACAAGGAGCAGCGATGACCACCAAGCAGGTCGCCAAGGAAAATACAGAACTAGGGAACGAGCTGAAGAAGCGGCTGAAGGGCGAAGTGAAGTTCGACCGGATGACTCGCGCGCTCTACGCAACGGACGCATCGATATTCCAGATGGACCCCATAGGCGTTGTGTTTCCCAAAGACGTAGAGGACATCGTAAACGTCGTCAGCTTCGCAGCGTCTGAGGGATTCCCTGTGCTCCCAAGGGGCGGCGGGACAGGACTGGCGGGGCAGACGGTCAACCATGCTGTGGTCATGGACTTCTCCAAACACATGAACCAACTCTCTGAGATGAACGCGGAAGAGGGATGGGCCTGGGTTGAGCCCGGCATCGTACTGGACCAGTTGAGCGCGCACGGTGCGCCCCACGGACTCAAGTTCGCACCGGATCCGTCCACCACCAACCGTGGCAACATCGGCGGCGCAATCGGCAACAACTCCTGCGGCGCTCGTTCCATCGTGTACGGCAAGACGCTCGACCACGTGCTTGAACTGGAAGTGGTGCTGGCAGACGGCAGCGTGACCTCTTTCAAAGAACTGACATCGAACGAATTGGAAGCCAAGTTGGCGCTCCAGAACCTGGAAGGCCAGATATACCGCGATGTGCGACGCATCGCCGAGGAGCAGCAGGCGGAGATAGACCTGCGCTACCCCAAAATCCAACGTCGAGTGAGCGGCTACAACCTGGACGAGATCCTGCGAGACCCCGCCAACATGGCCAAGGTGGTCGTGGGGTCTGAGGGCACGCTGGTCACCTTCACACGAGCCAAAGTACGGATGGTGCCCCGCCCCAAGTCGGCGGCGCTGGCCGTCATCCATTTCAACTCCATCCTTGAGTCGTTTGAGGCAACAGTAGCCCTGCTCGATTCAGGCGCATCCGCCATCGAGATGATGGACGACACCATCGTGAAGCAGGGTCGCAAGCACCCCGTGCTGTCGCAGCGCATGGACTTCGTTGAAGGCAACCCGGCGGCGATGCTGCTGGTGGAGGCGTCCGGCGATACACCCGAAGAGGCGCAAGCGGGGCTGGACCGTATAACGAAGATCATCGATCAGCAGGGCCTGGGCTACCACACGTTGAAGGTGACCGACCCCAAGTTGCAGGGCATCATCTGGGCCGTCCGACGCGATGGCCTCGGCCTCATCATGTCCGTGGAAGGCACCGCGAAGCCCCTGCCCTTTGTCGAGGACACCGCTGTGCCGCCGGAACGACTGCCGGAGTACTTCAAGCGTTTCGATGAGCTGGTGCGCGACGAGAAGACCACGGCGGCGTATTACGGCCACGCCAGTGTCGGTTGTCTGCACATCAGGCCGTTGGTAGACATAAAACAGCAGGACGGCCTCGACCGCATGGTACGCATCGCGGAGAGGGTGTCAGACCTGGTGTTGGAGTTCGGCGGATCGCTCAGCGGCGAGCACGGCGACGGCATCGTCAGGGGCGTGTTCACGGAGAAGATGTTCGGGCCCAAGCTCTACGCATCGTTCCGCGAGTTCAAGCACGTCTTCGACCCCAAAGGCATCATGAACCCAGGCAAGATCATTGATTGCCCACCCCTGGTGGAGAACCTGCGGTTCGACCCGCAGTGGAAGCCATTTCAGCTTGAAACCTACTTCGATTTCTCCAAGGATGGCGGCATCGCAGAGCACGTGGAGATGTGCAACGGTCAGGGCGCGTGTCGACAGGTCTTCGGCGGCACGATGTGCCCCTCGTTCATGGCGACGCGTGACGAAGAGAACACCACTCGCGGTCGAGCGAACGCGCTGCGCAACGTCTTCTCCGGCGTAGTGCCCCAGGAGGAACTGACCGGCGAACGACTCCATGAAGTGTTGGACATGTGCCTTGCCTGCAAGGGCTGCAAGGTAGAGTGCCCATCCAGCGTGGACATGGCCAAGCTGAAATACGAGGTGCTGGGCCACTACCACAAGGAGCACGGGTACTCGCTGCGGGACAGGTTGTTCGCCAAGGTCTATAAGCTCAACCCCATCGGCAACAGGCTGGCCCCGGTGCTGAACCTGGTCATGAAGCTGCCTGGCACGGGTATAGCGCAGAGCCTCATCGGCATCCACCCCAAGCGGAAGCTGCCCGCCTTTGCTACCCAGACCTTCTCAAGCTGGTTCAAGAAGCACCAACGTGAATTGTCTCGCGGAGCAGGGCACACCCCGGATATGTCTCGCGGGGCGGGCACGCGAGGGCGGGTGCTCCTGTTCAATGACACGTTCATGGAGGGTAACCACCCGGAAGTGGGCATCGCGACCACCAGGATCCTGGAGACGCTTGGCTTCAGCGTGGAGACAGCGCCTCGTTGGTGTTGCGGTCGCACCATGATGTCCAAGGGCATGATGGATTCGGTGAAGGAGAACGCCCGCAACAACGTGGACCTCTTCTACCCCTATGCACAGGCGGGGATACCCATCATTGGGACAGAGCCGTCATGCTTGCTGACTCTGCGCGATGAGTACCCAGACCTCCTTCCCGGCGATTCCAAAGCATCGACGGTTGCCAGCCAGTCGTTTTTGCTCGACGAGTTCCTAGCCAAGCTGGCGAAAGACGGCGACCTTGATCTCGACCTCCAGCCTCACGATGGCAAGGTCATCTTCCACGGCCACTGCCACCAGAAGGCAGCCATCGGTATAGATGCCTCCGTGGCGGTGCTGAAGATGGTGCCCGGCGTAGAGGTGGAGACACCGGACACGGGCTGCTGCGGCATGGCTGGCTCTTTTGGGTTCGAGAAGGAGCACTACGACGTCTCCATGACCATCGGCGAGCGGGTGCTGTTCCCGACGGTGCGCAACAACCCCGATGCCACAATCGTGACCACTGGCGTGTCCTGCCACCAGCAGGTGGAGCACGGGACCGGCGTTAAGACAATGCACCTGGCTGAGTTCTTGGCCCAGCAGTTGGTGGACTAAGAGCCAGCGTTATACTGACCCAACTCCCAAATATAAAGCGAACTAATAGCAGGAGGGGTTAAACCCCCATGACGACAGAACCCCACGACGAACAAACCGAGGCGATGGCCCAGCTTGAGACTATGATGGACGAGCTGACGAAGGCCATAGAGGCCGACCCCGACGATGCAGACGCGTATCACCGTCGAGGTGTGGCGTACGGCCAGATGGTAGAGCCGCAGGAGGCCCTCCGCGATTTCACTCAGGTAATCCGACTGCGCCCGGAGAACGCTGAGGCCCACTACAACCGCGGCATGGCCCACACAAGCCTCCATCAACCTTTGCAGGCCATCGACGACTACACGGAGACGGTGCGCCTGGACCCGAAGCACCTGGACGCGTACAACAACCGCGCCGCCTCGTACATCGAGCTACGACAGCCGGAGCAGGCTATGCCCGACCTTGAGCACGCGCTGACCATCGACGCGAACTCGGCGTCGGCGTACGCTCTTCGGGCTATGGCCAATGCGCTGCTGGGCGATGAAGACCAGACCACCAAGGACTCTGAACGCGCAGCCTCGCTGGGATTCGATACCGCAGCACTGGAGTATCTTGTCATGCGGTCGAAGCAGCAGGGCACACCGAATATGAGCGAAAACGACTCCCGGAACTAAGTTTACATAACAACTAAGGGGCATCGATATGGCGAAGAGTACCAATGCAGTCCGATTCGGCGTCAATCCCCGGGGAATGTCTTACGAGCAGGTACTGTCCGTGGCCAAGACGGCTGAGGACGCGGGCTTTGGGGTCATCTCCTTCAGCGACAGGCCACCGGAACCCAGCCTTGAGGGTTGGACCTTTGCCACGGCGATTGCGGTGCGGACCAAGAAGATTGCCGTGACTCACTCCACGTTGAACATACCCCTCAGGAACCCCGCGCTGCTGGCCAAGATGGCTTCCAGCCTGGATGTCATTACCGGGGGCGGTAGGGTCATCATGACGATAGGCGCAGGTGGGCAGGAAGCCCACTACACCGCCATCGGTACGCCCTTCGGCACCGCCGGAGAGCGTGTCACCGACCTCGAGGACGCCATCGCCATCATGCGAGGCCTGTGGGCCAACGAGACGTTCACGTACGAAGGTCGGCAGTTCAGCGTCACCGAGGCATCGTCGCCGCCCAAGCCCCTTGGGACGATACCGTTCATCATCGGCGCCGGCGGTGCTCGAATGCTCAAGTACACCGGTGCGAAGGCAGATGGCTGGATCAAGAACGGCGGCTGGCCTGAGACCCATGAGCAGTATCTTGGGCTTCTGGGCCAGGTGGAGGCGGCAGCTGAGGCGGCAGGCCGGGATCCACGTACCCTCAGGCGTGTGCTGAACGGCACGGGCTACATTGGCGACAAAGACCCGAACGACGTCATCCCGGAGACGATGGGTCGACGTGGCGGACTGATGGGCACTGCCGACAAGATCCTTGGGATCATAGACGAGTACGTGGAGTTGGGCGTGGACACGTTCCAACTGCAGTTCCCCGCCGATAACTGGGAAGAGCAGATGAAGCAGTTTGGCGAAGAGGTTATCTCAAGAGTTAAGAGCTAGGCGATCCCTTAGCGACGTTGAGGGCTACAGAGGGTTTCCTTCAAGGAACCGACCCTGGTAGCCCTCTGTTGCTGGCTGCTCCAACCGAAGAAACACCAGTTGCATCACTCGGGCGTTCTTTGCCACAGTGAAACCACCCTGGTGATAGACCACCATGAGCGCCTGGTACCGACCCCGGTAGCCCGCATCGCCAACAGCCCCATGGACGGCCACGCCCGACCGCAACAGGCTGGATCGCGATTGCCCCAACGTCATGATGTCCAGGGGCAGGTTCACAGTCTCATTAAAGGTCACTCTGTACGCCCCCGGCTCCAGCCGAAGCATGCCGTCCGCCGCAAAGGAGAGTGGTGTGGCCTCTGCAAGGAACCGCTGGGCGTTGGTCTCCCCAAGTATTCCCGGCTCACTGAAAGCAGCCACCTCTGCCAACGTCAAATCGAACCCGTTGGACTGGAGCTGAGCAGCCAGGTCTGGATACCCTTCAATGAGAGGAGGATTTGCCTCCAACATCTCAGCAATGCTGTTTCTATCCAGACCTGTGCTTGTCATAGCATGACCACCTTTGGCTTAGTAGTAGAGTTGGCCATCACATGAGCTACTGGTTTACGACGATGCGAAGGCAGGGCAATTACAGCACATCGAGGCATAGGGGTTCAAGGAGAACAAGCGCGGATTCCAACGGGTATCGTGGAGGGGCTAGGGGCGACTCGACTCCGCTTCTTCAAGGGCCTTCATCGCCAGGATCGCCCTGAGGAAGAGCTCCTGGGACCTGTGGAACGATTCTTCCATCCGCGCGCGCCGGTTTGTCTCGGCTTGCCTCGACAACCGTTGCTCCATCTCCTGGAAATTCTGGTACTGCCTGAGGAACCGCTGCTGCATCACGTAGCGCTCTCGTGAACTCTTGTTCTCCGTGATAGTGATGAATCCAGACGCGGGATCAAGAGTCACCCTGATCTGTGGAGTCGTAGGTGCTGTGAAATCGCTTGTGGCGGGCACGGGAGTGGGTAGGACACCGCCCATGAGCACAACCGCGCGGCGTGTGTGGTTCTCCATACGCACCGCAGTCCTCTCCATCACATCCTGGCCCTTGCCGCGGGACGCTAGCTTCTCAATCTCTTGGGTGCGCTCTTGGGCGAACTTGGCATGGAGTTCAGCCTTGCCCCGGTCTGAGAAGGACACCACCAGGCGGAACCGCTCTTGGGCTTTCTTCACCGGGTAGAGAACCTCGCCCGGGACGCTTCCAGCCGCTGTAGAGGTGGTGGTCCAGCCGCCGAACGCCAGCACCATGACAGCGATCATAGCGATTGCCCATGACTTCGCCAGGGGACGGAAGACACGCCATCGGGGATTACTGCGTTTGGCCTGTTTAGTAGCCCACGCATCCGTGATGCGACCGAGCCCAAGGCGCTGCGCTTCCGCAGGCGTCTCGATGGCATCGCCAACCTGTTTGGTCTGCTTGGCGAGTCGCAGCAACGGTTCCAACTCGGCAGCAGCCTCAGGGAATCGCTCAAGACACGCCTCTATAGTGCTTCCTTGCTCAAGAAGCTCCAGGCAGGTGTTCAGTGCGTCTACGTCTTGTTTGTCGCTCATTGTTGCCTCGCTGCGGACTCCGATACTATTGGGAGCATGATTCTGCGTAGTGCCCCTAACGCCGAGTGTTGGAGGGCTTTGATGGCATTCTCCTTGCGATCCATGGCCATGGCTGTTTCCGCCAATGACAACCCTGCTATGAATCGCAATAACACCACCTGTCGCTGAAGCTCGGAGACCTTGTCCAATGCCTCCCGTAACACTTCAACATCCAGGGCCTGAAGCGCCTGCTCCTCCACGTTCTGAGAATCTGGGAGGGCTAATGCCTCATCGAGAGGGACTGGCGGGCCGGACGTGCTCTTTGTGTGCCGTACCCTATCCACGACCAGGTTGTGGGCGATCCTGAACAACCAGGCGGCGAAGGGTGGCCCCCTGAACTGGAACTTATCCAGTGAGTTCATCGCTTTCAAGAACACCTCTTGCGCCATGTCCTCGGCCTCAGGTCCGTACCCTATCCGCGCGGCAACGTATCGATACACCTTTGGGAAGAAGGATTCATAAATACTCCCAAAAGCCGATAAGTTGCCCTCCTGGGCTGACCGAACCAGTGGCTCGATGTCTTCCTGCACATGGCCTCCGCGAAGGATGTTCTGAGAGTCGTCGATGGTTATCGCTGCCCTGTGCACAATACTATAACGGTTGAGGTGGCCAAAAGGTGAGCAGTGAAATACACCAATTTTGAGGGCAGTTTATCCTGGTTCTTTTCTCGTGGTAAAATCGAGTGTCAGATTCTATAAGGACAACCTATGAGTGCCGTGGAGCAAGAGCCACAACAAACTGAATATATGCCCTACTCGCTCCGGCCAATGTTGCCGGACGATACAAAGGCCGTTGCGGAAATAGAGATGGAGGCTTTTCCAACCACCTGGCCTCCTACTCCCTTTCGCAAAGAACTCAGCAACCGGCTGGCCCGGTACCTTGTGTCTTACGTCCCCACGGAAGACGCTGACCTGCCGGAGGCCCCTGAACCCGTTGTTTACATAAGCAAATCCGATTCCCTCCTGAAGAGGATGTTGCAGGGCGTGTGGCCGAGGATAGATCTGGGGTCTAGGCGCGTTGATTACCAGGACCTGCGACTTGATTTCATTCCTGGATTTGTGGGCATGTGGTTCATGGCGGACGAGGCACACATCACCGCAATCGCTGTGCTGGAGACGCATCAACGAAGAGGCATCGGAGAACTCCTGCTCATCGGGTGCATAGAGCTCGCCATCCTCCGCAACGCCGATGTGGTGACGCTTGAGGTCAGGGTCAGCAACACCCTGGCACAGGGCCTCTACAAGAAGTACGGGTTTGAGATTGTGGGTTCCAGGAAGAAGTACTACACGGACAACAAGGAAGACGCACTTATCATGACCACCGGGAAGATCCAGGAGGCCGAGTATCAGCGTGAGCTCCACGAGAAGATAGCGTTGCACGAAGCGCGGTGGGGATCCTCTGAACGAGCCCTGACGACACCCTCCACTGGAGTCTAACCAACCATGTCACACTGATGTCTCAAGGGTAAATGAGTCGTCACAACAGCAAGTAAGCTCCAACCGCACCGGTCTATGAGAGAGTGCCGCCCCGTGGTTACCGGCTAAATGGTGATATGAAGGTATCAATGTTTGTGGGTCTCACGCTTGACACCGCAGGGGTACAGGTGGTTATAATACTTCCGGTGTGTCGGCGAATGGAAGGACATATGGAGTACAACGTCGCACAAATGCTGCAGGAACCAATGGGTTCCGTACGGCAATCCCAAGTCCAGGAGACATCTGTCACTCTGGATGAAGTAGAAGTGAATCGTCTGGAGGGATGGCTGAAGTTTACCCGAACAGATATAGGAATCTGGGTCAAGGGACGTCTCAAAGCAGAAGTCTCAGCCCAGTGTAGCCGATGCCTGAAGGGTTTTGACTCTCCCTTGAACACAGAAATAAACGAAGAATTTTACTCTGCCGTGGAAGTAAAAGCCGGAACGGCATTAGCCGAGTCGGTCATGGAAGAAGAAGCTTTCAAAATAAGCCCAACGAATGTGCTAGATATAAGAGAAGTCTTCAGGCAGAACATTGTTTCTCGGATGCCAATGAAGCCTCTCTGCAAGCAGGATTGCGCGGGTATCTGTCCAGATTGTGGAGTTGATCGCAACGAAGCCGAATGTCACTGCGATGTCAGGACAGTAGATCCCCGATGGGAACGTTTGTTAGACCTTCTTCCGTCCACGGATAAGGAGTCCTAGAAGGGGCCAATACAGTGGGCGCACAACCTAAAAAACAACTTTCCAAGTCCAAGCAACGATCCCGAGCTTCTCATTTTGTAATGAGTGGGCGTGGGATTTCTTATTGCTCCCACTGTCACAGCTCCAAGCTTCCTCATCGTATATGCCCCACTTGTGGGTATTACAAGGATCGGGAAGTCATTTCTGTGCCAATCAGTCAGGAGAGAGGCTAAGCCTTTCCTGGCACCTCCTTCAGCCACCTTACCAAAGTGAATATATGGGCCAATAGGTTCATAGCTGGAAGCAGGAGTTTCTGATGAAGAATTCCACCTTGGGTGATGTCACATCCCCAAAGGTTGCGTACGTGTTTCCCGGCCAGGGTTCGCAACACGTTGGTATGGGAAAAGATCTCTATGAGCAGTCTCCCGTTGCACGCCGAGTCTTTGACGAGGCAGATGAAGCTCTTGGCATGCCTTTGACTAAGTTGATGTTTGAAGGCCCGGTTGAAGAACTGAATCTCACTATCAATGCCCAACCAGCCATCCTTACAGCTAGCCTGGCCTGTCTCACGGCAGCGCAAGAGACTGTAGGATCGGAATTCATGCCCCAGCCCAACTTTGCCGCAGGGCATAGCTTGGGCGAATACACGGCCCTAGCTGCTACCGGCGTATTAAGCGTCCCAGATGCTGTACGCCTGGTACAGGAGCGGGGTCGTTTGATGCATGAGACGTCACAAAAGCAGCAAGGCGGCATGGCAGCTGTCCTGGGCTTGGATGAGTTGACCATTGAAGAGATATGCAGGGAGACCGGAGCCTATATCTCCAACGTCAACGCTGAAGACCAGGTAGTCATTGCAGGCGATAAGATAACGCTTGCGAGAGCCATGGACCTGGCCAGCGCTCGCGGAGCCAAGCGCCTCATCACTCTTCAAGTCAGCGGAGCATTCCACACAGACCTCATGAAACCAGCTGTTGAAGGTATGCGCCGGGCAATGGATGAAGCAGACTTCAATGCACCCAGCGTACCAATCATTTCCAACTGCGGTGCCAGCCCCATCACCACCGGTGACGAGATCAAGGAAGAACTGCTTCATCAAATGTGCGGCTGCGTCCAGTGGAGACGTTCAATGTCTTACCTCTGGGACGCCGGCGTTACACAGTTCTATGAAATCGGTCCTGGAAAAGTGCTCTCCGGTTTGATCCGTAGGATCTGCCCCGATGCACAGGTAACGGCTGTCAACGATGTGAAAAGCCTGCAATCTCTCGTAGGGTAAATGTAGTGACGTCACAACAATCGGCAGTAGAAACAATAGCATGCGATTCCCCCGAAGACGAAGAGGATTGGAGTTCAGCAAAACTCCCTCCACGTCGGCGGGCACGCGCCCTCGCACTCCAGGCGCTCTTTGAGTTGGATGCCACTGAGCATCGACTAGAAGATGTGCTTCAAGCTCTCTTGGACGATAGTGATCTGACTGCCTCTGGCGAAGAGTTTGCCAGGGAATTGGTGACCGCTGTAGTCCAGGAACATGAATCCCTAGACGTTAAGATTCAGGAGTATGCAACCGCGTGGCCGGTGAACCAGTTGTCACTGGTTGATAGGAGCCTTCTGCGCCTGGCTGTGTACGAACTGACCATAGGAAAGACCGTCTCAGCAAAAGTTGTGATTAACGAAGCGGTGGAACTGGCTAAACTGTTTGGTGGAGAAAGTTCCCCCAGGTTCATCAATGGAGTATTGGGCTCCCTACAAGATACGATTAAGGTATGACCAAAATGGATAAGGAACGAGGAGGACAACGCAATGGCTAGTGTTCATGAACGGGTTAAAGGACTGGTGGCGGAACGACTTGGTGTGGATGATGACAAGGTGACTCCGGAAGCTTCATTCACAGAAGACCTCAACGCCGATTCCCTGGATCTGGTTGAGTTGATTATGGCATTTGAAGAAGAGTTTTCAGACGGCGATAACAGCCTTGAGATCTCTGACGAAGATGCTGAGCAGATCCGTACGGTTCAGAACGCGGTGGACTTCTTGAAGTCCAAGGGCGCACAAGACAGCTAAACTACAGCCTGTTGCGTTTCTCGCTTCTTGTCGATTAAAAAGACCAGCATCTCTGACCACGTGGGGGGGTGCTGGTCTTTTCTTATGTGCCGCCCCTGATACTCAGCTTCGTTGTCCGCCCTATAGCTGCATGATATGATACCCACCGTTCTCAGGCTCTGTATTCCATCTCCGTGAGGTTCTTCTTTAGTGAGTAGCAGCATGGTAGCTCCCTGGAAGCTTGGTGACGCCCTCAGAGGCGTTGTTGTTGTGGTGCTTGGCGGAGCAGGAGTGCTGGTGCTCGCCGTGGTCCATGATGTGGTTGGGCTTACCAGCGGCGCTGGAGCATCACTGCTGGCTGGTGCGATGTTGGAAGGCTTGATGCTGTTAGCGGCATGGTTCTTCAGCGTCAGGCGCTATCGATGCTCCTTTGAGACTCTGGGGTTTCGGAGTGCCAAGGGGTACAACTTCTGGGTCATCTCCATAATCGCCCTAGTCGCTAGCCTGTTCGTAGGCGGAATCTATGTGGTGATCGTGGATGGCCTCGGCGTGGCATTTCTGGAGCCGCCGGACCTCTCGGACAGTTTCGAGAAACCCCAGGGGTTGAGTCGATTGGCGCTGGCGTTCATCGTTATAGTCATGGCACCCATCGCAGAGGAGACGTTTTTCAGGGGGTTCTTGCTGCAAGGTCTGACTCCCTGGGCAGGCCCCATTGGAGCCGCGATTGCGTCTTCGGTGCTATTCTCGCTGAGCCACGGGTCCATAGGTATGCTGATACCGGTGTTTCTATCAGGCATGATCCTCGCGTGGGCGTTTATGAAAACCAAATCGCTGACTCCCGGTATTTTCGCGCACAGCATGCAGAATTCTCTGGCATTTGCGATAGCGTTTTAAGGCGGAATTATGGGTTGGAAACATATAGAAACTGGGCTTAAACGAGGGTCTAAGAGTGACCCTGTTCGAGTCGTTCCCTTTGTGACTGTAGGCTTCCCGGACGTGGAGGCGACGCTGGAGTTGGTTCCCGCTCTGGAGCAGGCAGGCGCCGCTGCCATTGAGTTGGGGGTTCCCTTCAGCGACCCTGTTGGCGAGGGCCCAACCATTCAAAAATCTAGCTTTCACGCATTGAATCAAGGGGTGACTCTAGCGGACTGCCTTGAGGTTGCTGCCGAGTCGCGTCGACGTGGTGTCCGCGTTCCCCTTGTGTTGATGGGGTACTACAACCCTTTTCTGGCATTCGGTCTTGAAGCGGTCGCTGAAGCAGCTCAGAAATCTGGTGTGGATGGATTCATCATCCCTGACCTACCAGTGGATGAAATGGGCCCGATGTTGGAAGCGTGCCAGCGACATGAGATTGCACTGATACCGTTGCTCGCTCCAACCAGCACGGACGAACGCATCAAAGAAGCCTGCGCCAACGCCCGGGGGTTCATCTACTGCGTGGGTCTGTTGGGCGTTACAGGGGCAAGGGCTGAGCCATCTCCTGAAGCTGCGACGTTGGTGCAGAGAGTCCGAAAGAGCACTTCACTGCCACTGACTGTGGGCTTTGGAATATCCCGTAAAGAACATATTGATGCGCTGGCTGACGTCGTTGATGCTGTGGCGGTGGGCAGTGCCCTGGTGGACGTTATCGCAGAGGCCTCGCCTGAAGAGCGGGTCACGAAAGTAAAAGCCTTCATGGAAGGGCTTGGAGCCACATCGCAGACAACAGGGGGATCACACTAAATGGTCATGATGTGCCGGGGATTCCGCGGTGCTACTACCGCTTCAGCCAACACCAAAGGGGCCATCAATGATGCAACGGAAGAGATGTTGCGAGCGTTGGTGGACGAGAACGATATTGATGTGGACTCCATTGCCTCCGCCAGCTTCTTCGTCACGCCGGACCTGAACGCTGAGTACCCTGCGTCGGTAGCGCGCCGTCGCCTGGGCTGGACGTATGTGGCGTTGACGGATTCAGTTGCTATCGATGTGCCGTACGGCCTAGCCATGTGTATTCGAGTATTGATTTTGGTGAACACGGAAAAGCGACCTGAAGAGATCAAGAACGTCTATCTTCGGGGTGCTGAACACCTTAGGCAGCGCAGCGTCCCGGGCTCTTAGTTTGACCGCGTTTGTCTGACCTTTTAAAGCCGTAGTTTGCAACCTACCGTTCGTTCACGGATACTGGTGTGTAGCGAACCATAATCGCAAATTTATTTGTTTAATCGTTGATGGAGCAAAACCATGATCGTTGTGATGAGACAGGGCTGCACGGACGCTGAGATTGAGGCTGTCCAGACCGCCATTGAGAGTAAACCGGGTATTAGGGCTCCAATCTGGCGTGGTGAAGAGCGTTCTGTCATTGGTGTTCTGGGCAGTATTTACCCGGAACTTCAGACAGAGTTGCAGCAGCTCCCTGGCGTCGTCGAGGTGCTTCGGGTCTCCAAGCCGTACAAGCTTGCTGGGCGGGATTTCCACCCGGACGATACGCTCATCAAGGTAGGAGACGTTACCATCGGCGGCGACGAGGTGGTGGTCATGTCCGGCCCTTGCTCCGTTGAAGGCGAGGAGATGATGATGGCTACCGCACACATGGCACGCAAGGCTGGCGCGCGGATACTTCGTGGGGGCGCGTTCAAGCCTCGCTCATCGCCCTACAGTTTCCGAGGCATGGGAGTAGAAGGACTGAAGTTGCTAGCCAAGGCTCGTGAAGAGACGGGCCTACCCGTGGTCACTGAAGTTATGACTGCAGAGGACGTGAGTGTGGTTGCGGAATACGCCGATATCCTTCAGGTGGGCGCGCGCAACATGCAGAACTTCATCCTGCTGGACGAGGTGGGAAAGATCAACAAGCCGGTCCTGCTCAAACGTGGGTTCGCCAATACCTATGAAGAACTGCTCCTGTCCGCCGAGTACGTCATGGCCGGGGGCAACCAAGAGGTTATCCTGTGCGAGCGCGGTATCCGCACCTTTGAGGACTACACGCGGAACACGTTGGACCTGGCGGCGATACCCGTGCTGAAGCGGCTGAGCCACCTTCCTATCATCGCAGACCCAAGCCACGGGACGGGTCGCTGGCACCTGGTGGAACCAATGGCGTTGGCCGCCGTGGCTGCAGGGACCCACGGGCTGATTATTGAAGTGCATCCAAACCCGGACAAAGCCCTCTCAGACGGGCCCCAATCCCTCACCTTTGAGAACTTCCAGAAGCTGATGGATGGTGTCCGATCTATCGCAGCAGTAGTGAACAAAAAGGTAGCCCCTGTGCTGGCGTAAAGCTGGGCTCATCGAGACATTTGCTATGGAGTACCAATGGTTGGACTCCATAGGCGGCCCATTCTAGGATTCGCCCGCCATCTTCCGTAAGGAGTTCAATAGCCTTTGGGCTTCACTGGCCTATGAGCGTACTGGATGAGTTAGCCCGACTCCATACAGCAAACCCTACCGTCATCACGGTAGGCATGTTTGATGGCGTGCATAAGGGACACCAGTACCTCATTGGTTGCCTCAAGGAAGCGGCGGCCCGCCAGGGTTTCGCTAGCGGCGTCATCACCTTTACCAACCACCCTCGCTCCGTTATGCGGCCTGATGTCCGTGTGCCTCTACTTACCACTCCAGAAGACCGTTTACGACTGATCTCAGAACAGGGCGTGGACCTGGTGGTTCCCCTGAGTTTCACCCCTGACCTCTCCTACCTCAGAGCTCGCGAGTTTGTGGAGCTTCTCAGGGATACGTTGAACATGCGTGGACTGGTTGTTGGCCCGGACTTCGCCTTCGGTTATCAGCGAGAGGGGACAGCAGAACTCCTGACCCAGCTTGGCAAAGAGATGGACTTCACGGTAGAGGTTGTTGAACCGGTGAAGTTTGAAGACCGCATCGTGAGCAGTACCGCCGTGAGAGCCTGCGTGCAGGAGGGGAAGATGGGGGATGCTGCGTGGATGTTGACCAGACCCTTCATCCTGGCCGGGTTCGTGGTGGAAGGGGACCGGCGCGGACGCCAGATTGGGTTTCCTACCGCCAACGTTGATATAGAGCCCAGTATCATCACTCCCGCGGACGGCACCTATGCCACGTGGACCCAGGCGGACGGAAAGACCTATGCATCGGCGACGAACATTGGCTTCAGGCCTACCTTTGGGGGCGGTGGTCGTCAGGTGGAGACACACCTCTTTGATTACAGCGGTGACCTCTACAACGCAAGGATTCGGGTAGCCTTTGCCCGCAAGCTGCGAGACGAGGTGAAGTTCAACGGTGTGGACGCCCTGGTCAAACAACTGCATGAGGATGTTGCCCAGGCCAAGGTCGTCCTGGCAGAGAACGAATCGATGCTTCCCCCTGGCTGGTAAGATAGCTGCTGCATACGGATGCCCATCTGCCGTACAATGTCCCCACTGATTTCACAACACGATTGAGGTTCTGATGCCCTTATCTGAAGAAACACTGAACATGGTCACCCAGCGAGGCGTAGCGGAAATCATTGATGAAAATGAGTTCCGACGCTTGCTGCAGACGGGAGAGCCCCTTCGACTCAAGATGGGTTTTGACCCCTCCAGTCGCGATATCCATCTTGGCCATGTCGTAGGTCTGCGGAAGCTCCGTCAGCTCCAGGACCTTGGACACAAAGTCGTGCTCATCGTAGGGGATTGGACGGCACAGATCGGAGACCCAAGCGGCCAATCGGTCACGCGCCCGGTGCTGACCCATGAAGACGTGATTGCGAACGCTGAGACGTACCTGCGGCAGTTCTTCAAAGTTGTGGACGAAGCAAAGACGGAAGTGGTCTGGCAGAGTGAGTGGTTTGGGAAATTCACCCTGACCGATGTGGTGAAGCTGACCGGCAGTTTCACCGTGGCGCAGATGCTGGCCCGGGACGACTTCCGAAAACGGTTCGATCAGAACCGACCCATCGCCATAACGGAGTTGCTGTACCCCCTACTTCAGGCGTACGACTCTGTGATGGTCAAGGCCGATGTGGAGTTTGGTGGGACTGACCAGAAGTTCAACCTGCTAATGGGCCGGGAGCTTCAGGAGATGCGTGGGCAGCGACCGCAACAGTGCTTCATGGTGCCCATCCTGGAGGGCACGGACGGCGTCAAGAAGATGAGTAAGAGCCTGGGCAACTACATTGGTGTCGACGAGCCACCGCAGGAGCAGTACGGCAAGGTGCTCTCGCTGCCGGACAATCTCATCGCTTCATACTTCACGCTGCTTACCGATACACCGTTGGCTGACATCCAGGCGATGGGTGAAGCAATGGCCAATGGGACTGTGAACCCCATGGAGTACAAGAAGCGTTTGGCCCGGGAGATTGTGGAGCAGTTCTGGTCGGTTGACGAGGCCCAGGAGGCCCAGGAGCACTTCGAGCGCACAGTGCAGCGTCGCGAGGCGCCTGAGGACATACCCACGCTCCGTTACGCCCCAACCGACAACGGTTCGCTGACCATCTTCGGTGACAGCGGCGAGAGCGAAGTAGCTTTGGCAGCGCCGCCCGCCGACGTGATCCACGCCCTTGGCCTCGCAGCCAGCAAGGCAGAGGCCAAGCGCCTCGTCACCCAGGGTGCGGTGGAGGTGGACGGCGAGCGCGTCACCGATGTGCTTACCATCCACGATGGGGCCGTGGTGAAGGTGGGAAAGCGCAACTTTGTGCGCTTGGTTGAGGACGTACGGTAGGAGCCGCTGTTGCTGGCCGCATTGTCATTCTGAGGGAGCGTAGCAACCGAAGAATCCGGATTCTTCGTCCCGTCCTTCGACAAGCTCAGGATGAGCGGGACTCAGAATGACAGGGCATTATTCTGACACAGATTCGTGAAGCTTGTTGAGGACGTTTGATAGTCCTCCACCCTATTCTCTCCGCCAATTGTTTGGCGACGTTTTTCGCCATAATAGGTTGGTCGGGCCTTTATTCTCCCCTGACTATGTGCTAACATTCACAACCGAACACCCCTGTTTATTTAGCGAGGAGGCTTTCTGTGAATTTGCGCATTCCCGGGCCTACGCCATGCCCTGAAGACGTCCTTCAGGCGGGGGCCCAGCAGATGATTGACCACCGTGGCCCTGAGTTCAAGGACATGATCGCCAGGATTCACTCAGGCCTCCAGACCGCGTTTCAGACCAAGAACCAGATTGCCATCCTCACCTCCTCCGGTACCGGCGCCATGGAAGCTGCAGTCATAAACACACTGTCAGCGGGTGATCGGGTGCTGAGTATAAGCATCGGTGTGTTCGGAGACCGCTTCGCACAGATCGCAGAGGCTTATGGCGTGGACGTAGTCAAGCTTCCTGTCGAGTACGGCGATGCAGCAGACCCGGCGGAGATCGGCAAACTTCTGGCCGCCGATGCCTCTATCAAGGCCGTGCTCATCACACACAATGAAACTTCAACCGGTATCACCAACGATCTTGCCGCCATTGCCAAAGTGGTCCGCGAGTATGATCGATTGACCCTGGTCGATGCCATCAGCAGCGTAGGCTGCATCCCCGTGCAAATGGATGCATGGGACCTGGACGTAGTAGTCACCGGTTCACAGAAGGGCTTCATGGTGCCCCCCGGATTGGCTTTTGCCGCAGTAGGGCCCCGGGCTCTTGAAGCCGCAAAGACTGCCACCCTACCCCGGTTCTACTTTGAGTTCAGCCGTGCGTTCACCTTGCAAGCACAGGGCCAGACACCCTGGACGCCAGCAGTATCCGTCATGTTCTCCCTGGACCTTGCGTTGCAGAAGATGATGACGGATGGCATGGGCGCTGTGTACGAGAAGCACGCTCGGATTGCCAATGACGTTCGGAACGGCATGAAGAAGTTAGGGCTTGAGTTGTTCCCCAACGATGAGAAGTACGCCTCTGATACCGTGACTGCGGTCAAGGTACCGGAAGGCGTGGAGCTGTCCAGCCTGCGAGGCAAGTTACGTAACGATAGGGAAGTCGTGGTCGCTGGTGGCCAGGGTTCTCTCAGCGGCAAGATTTTCCGCGTAGGCCACATGGGCCACATCACGGACGAAGATGTCGACGATGTCATGGCCTCGCTCAAAGCAGTGCTCCCTGAAGTAGGATTTCCGGTCACCGCCTAGCTAGGTTGACTAGTAAAACGAGAAACAAAAACCCTGCATCTGCGGCCCGCGACCCCTTCAGGGAAGCGGGTCTTTTGCTCTAAAAAGACAGGGAATAAGGAGTCCATGTGAAGGTTCTTGTTGCAGACCCCCTACACCAAGAAGGACTGGACCTGCTTGAGGCAGAACCCGATGTCACTGTAGAGATTCGGTTGAAGATGACGCCGGAAGAGCTTGTGGAAGCCGTAGCGGGCTTTGATGCGCTCATCGTACGAAGCGAGAGCCGGGTCACCGCCGCTGTCATCGAAGCGGGCACCAACCTCCGCGTAGTCGGCAGGGCCGGCGTGGGCGTTGACAACATCGACCTCGATGCCGCCACTCGCAAGGGCATCGCGGTGGTCTATGCCCCTACAGGAAACACCATTGCAGCGGCTGAGCACACCATCGCGCTCATGATGTCTATGTCACGGCATATCGCTGAAGCCAACGCCTCCATGCGACAGGAGCAGTGGAACCGGTCTCAGTTCATGGGTGTTGAGGTCAAAGGCAAGACTCTGGGAGTCATAGGCCTTGGCCGGGTAGGTTCAGAGGTTGCCAAGCGGGCATTAGGCCTGGAGATGCACGTGCTTGGGTACGATCCTTACCTGGTGCCAGAGCGCGCCGCCCGCTTGGGTGTAGAGATTGCTGAGTTTGATGCAATGCTGGCCGCGTGCGACTTCCTGACGCTGCACACGCCGCTGACGGATACCACGAAGAGCCTCATCGGCGCACGAGAGATGGCGCTGATGAAGCCGACCGCTCGAATCATCAACGTAGCCCGGGGCGGTTTGGTTGACGAGGATGCGCTGATTCAGGCGCTTGACGCTGACAAACTGGCTGGCGCTGCCATTGACGTCTTCCCCAAAGAGCCTCTGGAAGATTATCGAATTGCTCTGCACCCCAAGATCGTAGCTACGCCACACCTTGGGGCATCGACAGTCGAGGCCCAGGCTGCAGTAACACGAGAAGTGGTTGAACAGGTGTTGACGGTTCTGCAGGGACAGCCTGCGCGATTCACGGTGAACGTGCCCTTTGTGGCACCTGAAGTTCAGGACCTGATCGAGCCTTTCCTGGATGTTGCGGTAACAGTTGGCAAAGTGGCAATCCAGCTGGCCAACGGGCAACCCAACTCCGTAACTATCGAGTACCAGGGCGAAATCGCGGGTGGCGAGTCGGGGACTTTGAAAGCTGCAGTATTGATGGGACTCCTTCAGCCAGGCACGGAAGACCGCGTTAACCTGGTGAATGCGGCGTTTCTCGCAGAGGAGCGTGGCCTTAAGGTCACGGAGACGAAGGACACTGTGCCACAGCAGTTCACTAACGAGGTTACTGTACGCCTGGCCACCACTGGCGGGGAAGTCATCGTTGGCGGCACCCACCTTAGAGGCCGCCCTCACGTCACGAGAATCGGCGACCATCTGGTGGATGCAGCGGTGGATAGCCCGTATTTGTTGATTATTGACAACCTTGATCGCCCGGGCATGATTGGCACGGTGGGTGAAATAGCCGGCAAGCATGATATCAACATCAGCTTCATGGAAGTAGGCAGGCCAGAGGCCAGAGGCCATGCGACCATGATGATTGGCCTTGACGACCCGATGCCTGACAACGTTCTGGAAGAGCTGAGACAGAATCCTAATATCACTTTCGCTCGCGTAATACATATATAGGGTGCAGGGCTTGGCCAATATGGTTTCCTAGCTCATGGCCCCCTGGTACACTGACCAGAACACGCTGAAATGTCGTTGGAGGGAAGCCAGGGAACATGGCAGACACCATTGCTTACATCTGCCCTGAATGCGGTACCGGCCACACCCAGTGGATGGGCTTCTGCTACATCTGCGGGTCTGGTTCTCCGCTGGAAGAGGCCCCTCCCCCAACTCCGCAGTCGTCCTCGCCTTTCGTCCCGCCCGGTGCAACCACTTCAACCTGGACACCTCGTGGTACCAACGGACCTATGGAGCTTTCCGAGGTATCGCTTGAGGACACACCGCGTATCATCCTGCCCTACCCTGAAATGAACCGTGTGTTGGGCGGCGGGCTGGTGCCAGGCTCCGTAGTGCTGCTGGCGGGTGACCCGGGTATCGGTAAGTCGACGCTCATGTTGCAGATAGCGGGTGCCCTCGCCCCGGCGAAGCTCGTCGACGATGCGCGAGGCTCGGTGCTCTACGTGTCCGGTGAGGAGTCAGCGACGCAGGTCCGACTCCGTGCTGAGCGACTCGGCATTGACGGACGCAACCTCCTCCTGTTGAACGAGACCTCAGCAACCGACGTTCTCGGTTGGATGGACAAGACGGAGCCCACAGCGGTGCTTGTGGACTCCATTCAGACGCTCTACACGGATGCCTCAACGACTGCCCCAGGGAGTGTGACGCAGATTCGTGAGGGCGCACGCCTGCTGATGGGCTGGGCCAAGGCCAACCGAACGCCGGTCATCATTGCAGGGCATGTAACCAAAGAGGGTGACGTGGCCGGCCCCCGGGTGTTGGAGCACATGGTGGACGTGGTTCTCTACCTTGAGGGCGACCGCACCAGTGAACTCAGGATATTGCGAAGCGAGAAGAACCGGTTCGGCTCCACTGATGAGGTGGCACTCTTCCAGATGGAGAGTACCGGACTCGTCGAGGTGTCAGATCCCTCCGGCCAGATGCTGTCCAAACGCAAAGGGCCCATCGTCGGCTCGGTAGTGACGCCGGTGTTGCAGGGTACCCGGCCGATCATTGTGGAAGTCCAGGCGCTGACCGCTCCGGTGGTAGGGCCGACTCCCCGTCGGGTTGCGAACGGCATGGAAGGCAACCGCCTGGTGCTGTTGGCCACCGTGTTGAGTAGACGGGCGGGGATACCTCTGGGTGGCCAGGACATTGTGGTGAATGTGACCGGCGGACTGAAGGTCAACGAGGCCAGTGCAGACCTGGCTACGGCCCTCGCCATTGCCTCAAGCTTCAGAGACCAGCCGTTAGAGACAGATGTAGTTGCTCTGGGCGAAGTGGGCCTGGGTGGGGAAGTTCGCCCGGTAGCGCAGATGGGACGTAGGTTGCAGGAGGCTGCCCGGTTGGGTCTCCGCCGTGCTGTGGTTCCGGAAGCCGCCGAGATTGATCCGGCTGACATGAATGGGATGGAGATCATTCCCGTGGCCACGTTGATGCAGGCGATACACGCATTGTTCCCGCGAGCTCGCTCGGCAGGTCGGGGGGAAAGTGCATCGATAGCGACTGAAGGGAAAGGCGAAGCATGACCGATATCGCGGAGAAGAAAAAGCGACTGGATGACATCCTAAAAGAGATGGACTCGGTACTCGTCGCGTTCTCCGGTGGCGTGGACAGTACGCTGCTCGCAGTAGCTGCTCAAGATGTGCTTGGCGACCGTTCCCTCGCTGTGACGGCAGCATCGCCGTCGTTGGCGCCGGAGGAGATGGAGGACGCCGTTGCAATGGCGCAACAGTTCGGATTCCGGCACCGGGTGATTGAGACCTATGAGATGGACGACCCGAGGTACGCCGCCAATGATTCCCAACGATGTTTCTTCTGCAAAGTGAACCTGTACACAGAGCTACAACCCATCGCCGATGCTGATGGCTATACATGGATTGCAAACGGCACCAACATCGACGATCTTGGCGACTATCGCCCGGGCATTGCCGCTGGGAAAGAGCATGGCGTACGAAGCCCGCTGGTGGAGGCTGAGCTGACCAAAGACGATGTCCGCGAACTTTCGCGACTGCGTGGATTACCCACGTGGGATAAGCCTGCACAGGCCTGTTTGTCGTCGAGAATCCCCTACGGCACCATGGTTACAGTAGAGGCGCTGACTCGCATCGCCCGGGCAGAATCATATCTCCGAGCGCAGGGGTTCAAACAGTTGCGGGTACGCCATCACGACACCATCGCACGCATTGAGCTTGGCGCTGAAGAATTGGCGAGCATGAACGATGAAACGGCACGGCGAGGCGTTGTGGAGCACTTCAAAGCCCTTGGTTATCTCTATGTTACCCTTGACCTTGCCGGGTACCAGATGGGTAGCCTGAACGCAGTCCTTGGGAAGCAGACGAAAGCATGAAGAACATCATCCTCACAGGGTTCGCTGGCACGGGCAAGACGGTAGTCGGCCAGGATGTGGCGGCGCTCCTTGGTTGGACGTTTGTAGATACTGATGATGTTCTGGAGCGCCTTGCCGGAAAGAGCATCGAAGCGGTGTTTGCTGACGATGGCGAGGCAGCGTTCCGCGCCCTGGAGTCCAAGGCGTTGATTGAGGTATGCAAAGACGATAAGCAGGTGATCGCCACTGGCGGCGGCATGGTGATAGACCCGACTAATCAGACCCTGATGAACGAATCCGGCTTTGTGGTTTGTCTGGAGGCCAGCCCTGAGACCATCATCCAACGCCTCTTCTCAGCGACTTCTGAAAACGAGACCGTGCGGCCCCTCCTGCAGGGAGATAACCCGTTGAAGCGCGCCCTGGAGTTGAAGGCGGGCAGGCAGGCGGCATACGCCGAGGCCCAGTGGACGGTGCACACGGACAAGCTTGGTGTGCAGGACATCGCCCGGGAGGTCGTCCGCGCTTCCAGGATGTTCGGCGCGGAAACCGATGCCCCTGAGTCAGCCCACGCAGGCGACCTAGCGGCGACCGTTCGGTCTGCCACCGGCCCATGCCCGGTCTACGCAGGTACAGGGCTAATCGACGACATCGGTACGCTGTGCCGCAACGCGGGGCTTACGAGCACCGCCTACGTCATATCGGACAGCAATGTCTTCTACACCCACGGACGTCAGGTGCAGATGTCTCTTGAGGCTGCCGACATCCCCGTGCACACATTCGTTGTTCCAGCCGGTGAGACATCCAAGTCGGTGGAGACGCTGGAGGCATGCTACCAATGGCTCGCAGAACGGAGAGCTGAGCGTGGCCACTTCATCGTCGCGGTAGGCGGCGGAGTCATAGGCGACCTGGCAGGGTTCACGGCCGCTACGTTCAATCGAGGCCTCCCTGTCGTGCAGGTGCCGACATCTCTGGCGGCTATGGTGGACGCGTCCATCGGCGGCAAGACTGCCATCAACCTCCCTGCCGGCAAGAACCTGGTAGGAGCGTTCCATCAGCCTCGCATGGTGCTGGCTGACGTGGAATCGCTGGCATCTCTACCGGAGCGCGAGCGTGCTGCGGGCTGGGCGGAAGCCGTGAAACATGGCTTGATACTGGATGCAGACCTGTTCCGGACCTTTGAGGAGCATGCCGAAGCAATAACGAACCTTGAGCAGCCGCTGACGTCGGAAGTGGTCAGACGGAGCATGGCGGTCAAGGCTGACGTTGTAACCAGGGACGAGCGCGAGACCCTTGGGCTGCGTATCCTGCTGAACTACGGCCACACCATTGGCCACGGACTAGAGACCGCCACGGAGTACGGCACGCTGCTTCACGGGGAGGCTGTGGCCATCGGCATGACGGCCGCGGTTCGCATCAGTAGGGGCATGGGGCTCATCGGCGACGATGTGGTGGAGCGTCAGGACAAGGCGTTGAAGCTTTATGGCCTGCCGACAAGGATGCCCGGTGCCGACCGTGAGGCTGTCCGACGTGCAATGAGTGTCGACAAGAAGACGACGGCTGGGAACATACGGTGGGTGTTGCTTGAGGGAATAGGCCACGCGGTCACCCGCAACGATGTGCCGGAGGAACTGGTTCAGGCTGCAATCGCGGATGTTACCTAACGGAACATGTCCATAGACGCATCCCGGATCAGCGTCTCAGAACCCCGGGACGATTCCTCAAACTGGAACCCTCTCACCAACGTCACCGGAATCTCCTGGTTTTTCCCCGTGACCAACTCCGCAGCTCCCGTTAACTCGTCGGCAATTGCGGCTACGGATACCCTGAGCGTGCGTCCAAACTGGTCAGCCTCACCCCTGTAGTCCTTCAGCGGATCCATTCCTGCCGTGCCGATGGCGATGTCTGTTGTCCCGTCTCGCCAGGGTCTGCCAAAAGTGTCTGAGATGATGACAGCCACGTTGTGTCCGGTACGCTGCTTGATTGCCTCTCGAATCCCCTCGGCGGAAGCGTCTGGGTCCTTGGGCAGGAGACAAAGCATGTCTTCTCCGGGCACGTTTGACGCATCTACGCCGGAGTTGGCGCAGATGAAGCCGTGCCTGGTCTCTGTGATGAGGACGCCGTGATCCATGCGTACGATGCGTCGACTCTCCCGCAGAACCACCTCTACGTGTCGAGCGTCTTTGTCCCAATCGGCGGCCATGGTCTTCGCCAACTCAGAGGGTTCTACGGTCTTCAGGTCTACCAGAGCGCCTTCTGTCTTGGACACGATCTTTTGAGTGACGACGACGATATCCCTGTCCTCTATAGGCGTACCCTGGGTCTCGGCAGCCTTCAGTATGAGGTCCGCAAGGTCGTCGCCCTCTTTGACTTCAGGCATACCTGTGACACCAATAACGCGAAACTCCGGGTAGGTGGGCAAAACGGCCTCCTGGGATTTGGTGAATGTGACCCTTGAGACTCTACTGGTAGCTGGCGGTTACCGCAAGGCCAGGACGCGAGTACGGTTGCTGGTCTTTAGTGCTTCTCAGCGCGCTTGGCCTCTTCCCACAACGCATCCTTCTCGTCCATAGACATGTCCTTCACGCTACGGCCCTGGGAACGAGCGCCTGCCTCAATGTGGGTGAACCTACCGTAGAAACGGTCGTTGGCCCCACGAAGAGCGCTCTCAGCGTCTATATCCAGCCATCGAGCCACGTTCACCAGGGACAGGAGGATATCGCCGAACTCGTGCTCCTTTTCGGCCTTAGTCTGTGCCTCTTCCAGTTCCCCGATCTCCTCACGGACCTTATCCAGAACGCCGGAGATGTCGTCCCACTCAAAGCCCGCCTGTGACGCCCTGAACGTGATGGACTGGCTATACCCTAGAGCGGGCATCGCTTTGGCTACGCCGTCCAACACGGAGACCTTTTCTCCCCGCTCCTTCTTCTTGGTCTCCTCCCAGTTGGCCTCAACCTCCCGGGCGTCCTTGACCACCACATCGCCAAAGACGTGGGGGTGACGCCGTACCAGCTTCTCATTGATGTGCTTGAACATGTCGGTGGCCGTGAAATCCCCGTTCTCCTCAGCGATCTGGCAGTGGAACACGATCTGCATCAACACATCGCCAAGCTCCTCTGACAGGGACTCCGGGTCGCCTGCATCCAGCGCTTCAAGGGCTTCGTAGCACTCTTCAAGCAGGTTGCGGCGTAACGTGGTGTGGGTCTGTTCCTGATCCCACGGACAGCCGTCAGGCGCCCTCAGCCGCGTAATGATATCCCGAAGGCCCTGGTATGAATCCGGGTGCTGGGGTTGTGTATCCATAGCAATGTTCCTTTTTGAGAGATGGGGCAATTATACTTGGAGAGAAGTTAAGCGAATAGGGATGCAATGACGGAAGCGATCTCAGGGGTTAGAAGTAAGTGGGAACAGGTATCACCGACGTTGTTTCGATGGGCGGGTATAGCCTTCCTCATCGCTATGCCGATCTTCATCCTGACACTCAATGTCCGGGTTGCGTTCAACTCATCGTGGGTGTACTCGATCGGCTTCGATAGAAACAACATCGAGCAACGGACTGGTGTGCCGGATGCGGAGCTTAACCGCATCGCCGACGAGCTCATCGACTACTTCGGCAACGATGATGAGTTCATGAACATACAACTCTATGACCGGGACCTCTTCAATACGCGAGAGATCATTCACATGAAGGACGTGAAGGCCCGGGTTCTGTGGATGTACATCCTGACGTACATTGCGGGAGCGGTGCTTGTGGGCTACCTGGTGTGGGGTTTTATGCGGGGTGGGAGGCGGTTCCTGGAGCCTGCGCTTCGTCGTATCTGCAGGGGGGGACTGTACACCATAGTGTCACTGGCTGCAGAAGGCATTATTGTAGGGATCGCGTTTGATTTCTTCTTCACCCTGTTCCACGAGATACTGTTCAGAAACGATTTTTGGTTGCTTGATCCCCGCCGCGACTTCCTGGTGGTCATGTTCCCTGAGCAGTTCTGGTTTGAAGCAACGTTGCTTGTAGCGTTTGCCACGGTGGCGATGGCGTTGTTGCTGGCAGGTGGCAGCTGGTTGGGGTTGCGAAGGTTGCAGGGACGTAGTGCGGGCGATGACTAGGTCGTGAGTAGACCTAAGGTGCGTTGATAGATACCAGCTTCGTGGCGAGCAGCTCCAAGAATGCGTCCGCCTTACGGTCCTTATCCAGCAGGGTAACCGGAATGGGAATCTCATCGAAGGCGGTTTGAGCGTCTCTTAAGGATTCCCAGGCCGTCTTTAGTTCAGCGTCGCCGGTGGCGGCCACTGCCATATCAACTTCTTGTGCGACCGTTCCTTGGCCCTCAGTTCCATGATTCCACCAGGCAATGAAGACGTTGCCCACTGTTGCGTACGCAAGCTTCGCGGTCGTCTCCGCTACGGTCATATCAAGCGCACTCTCCAGTGCGAGAATCGCTGCCTGGTTGTTGGCCACTCCTTTTGCATTGGCAGCGGAAGTGCTATCGAATGCGCTTTGCAGGCTAGCGAGGGACCGCTCAAGGTCCGCGACTTTGGCCTGTTCCACCTGGATGTCACGCGTGGATGAGTTTGATGAGGTGGTTACACTACCGACTTCTGCCTTAATCAACGTCAAATCTACCTGAATGGAAGCGATAGCTGCTTCTGTAGATGCAAGGGTACCCAGAATGCTTGACTGTATGGTGAGTGCCTCAGGACTTGTCATGGACTGGGCGATGCCCACCCTGGAGTCGATCCATCTCAGATCCAAGCTCTTGCAGGCTCCGCAAGATGGCGTCCATATCAACTTGGGTTTCCGCCATCTTGAGGGTAAGGGCATTGGATGCCAATTCTGCGTCACTGGCATCGTTCCCGTTGGAGACTGCCGTATACAACGCCGTTATGGATATCGCAAGAACCGCTATCAGCGTCAGGAACGTGAGGCCGCCGTGGCCCGGTTCCCTACGATGAGTATGTTCAATCGCCCTGATTGTCATATATATATTCATCCAAGTCTAAGATTCACACTGAACCCACACCAAAGAAAATAACGACATACCCCAAACCTGGTCAATTGAAATCCGTTACTGCCCCAAAGGCGTGCATACCCTTAAACGAATCACCGTTGCCTTTGGTTCGTATGGGTAAGGTGTGAGTTACCAGTTTGTCATGAAATGAGGCGACATGAATCCATCGGAAGAATGAATAGTGGAGTAAGAGAGGTTCAAACCGTAGCTCCAATGGGTGATGGGCTATGTGTAAGGAGAGCGCAAAACAAAAGCCCCCGGAGTTCCGAGGGCTTTCAATTAACGAGTTGGTGTTGGTTAGCTGCAGCCGCAAGCGCCGCCACAGCAGGCACCGCCGCCGCCCATGCCACCCATCGGGCTGGGCATCGGCTCACCACCGGCTCCAACGCTCACAGCAGCAAAGACGGAGAGCACGCGGTGCCCCTCGCCGCCACAGGTTGGGCAGGCTGCCGGATCGGAACCCTTGGACATAGTCCGAAGCACTTCAAACTTCTCTTCACAGGGGTTACAGAGATACTCGTACAACGGCATAATGTCCTCCTCAAATTCCTGACCAAATTGATTCTATATGATACGGTTTTCAAAGGTCAACCCAATTCATCGCCCAGTATCCTTGATGCCCTTCCTAGGGAACGGTACAATAGGCCGAACTCAGTATACCTAACAAGAGGGTGGTTTCAGCATGGCTCTATCTCCAACACATATCCAGGAAATGCTTACAGGGTTCTGGGTATCCAAAGCATTGTTCACCGGTGTTGAGCTGGGTTTGTTCGACGAACTGGCCAAGGGCCCAGCCAGCGCAGAAATTCTAGCGTATCGTTTGCGGCTCCACCCCGGAGCGTTGGAACGACTCATGAACGCGCTGGTGGCGCTGGAACTTATAACCAAAGAAGATGGCCGTTTCAGCAACACTGAAGAGACCTCTCAGTATCTGGTGAAGGACCAGGGTTCCTACCTTGGCGGTCAGGTTGAGCACCTCAGTCAACTCCATTGGCGGCTCTGGCAGTTGCTCCCTGGTGCCATCAGAGAGAACACGCCTCGGGTGAGAGAGGTCTTCGGGCCTGGTTTCGATATGTTGGAATCGGTCTACGCCGAGCCGCAGCGACTTCGAGGGTTCGTTCAGGGTATGCACAACCTGACCGTTGCGGACGCCCAGGAGATTGTGGACGCCTTTGACTTTGGCCCCTTTGACACCTTGTTGGACGTAGGCGGGACCAGCGGAGCATTGGTCATCGCGGCCTTAAAGAAGCATGAAAAGTTGAAGGGCATTGTTTTTGAGCAGCCTGCCGTGTGCGCGATTGCCGACGATTACCTCAAGCAGTACGAAGTGGACGATAGAGCGAAGACCCACCCGGGGGACTTCTTCCAGCGAGGCAGCCTCCCCCTTGATGCTGATGTCATTACGTTGGGTTGGATCCTCCACGATTGGCCTGAGGACCAATGTAAGGTGATCCTGCAGCATTGCTTCGATGCGCTCCAACCAGGGGGCACCATTCTGGTCTGTGAGAAGCTGCTCAATGAGACGGGTACCGGGCCTCTGCTCACTACGTTGATGGACCTCCATGCGCTGGTATCCACGGGTGGGCAGGAGCGATCCGCCGCCGTGTATCAACAATGGCTAGAAGAAACCGGGTTCACCGGTACTGAAGTTCGCCTTCTGGAGGGCAACCGAGACCTGGTGATCGCACACAAGCCGTAAACCTTAGGCCAGTGTTCCCATCCCCTCAGGTTTTCATGTTAAAGGAGATGTCATGACCATTTCACCAGACACTTTGCGTATTGTGGTACCCGACGATGCACCCGCAGCGATTGCCGGCTCTGCCCAGGAAGAGCAGCTCCGGGCACTCGGTGGCCTTGAAATGCATGACTCGTTGGCGGGGGAACCCGCACTGTTGCTCGAGCGCATCCGCGATGCCGATGTAGCAATATGTATCCGCAATTCAAGCCAGTTCTCTGACGAAGTCTTGAGGAAATGCACTCGACTCAAGCACATTGCCGTGTTTGGAATCGGCGTGGACATGGTGGACCTGGAAGCGTGCAAGCGACTTGGCATCACCGTCACCAACATCCCTGGCTATTCCGCTCCCGCTGTTGCCGAGTGCGCACTGACGTTGGCTCTCTCGGTCTCCCGGCGGGTACGGCAGAACGACCTGTTGATCCGTGAGGGTGATTGGGCAAGGGCGCCCGTTGGCCAGCTGCACGGCAAGACCCTTGGCATCATCGGCGTTGGCCCAATAGGGAAGCGCATGGCTGAGCTTGGACAGGCCGTGGGCATGAATGTCATCGGTTGGACGTTCCATCCCGACGAGGCGTGGGGAAAGCGCACCGGGGTCACCTTTGGTTCGATGGAGGATGTGCTCAGCACCGCCGATGTCGTATCCATCCACGTGCGATTATCGGATATGAGTCGTGGGTTGTTGGATGCGGAGAAGCTGGCGCTCATGAAACCCACATCCATCCTGGTGAACACCGCTCGAGGGGCTATCGTGGATGAGGAAGCCCTTGTTCAGGCGTTGCAATCAGGCCGTCTTGCAGGAGCGGGGTTGGACGTATTCACTACAGAGCCACTTCCCGCGGGGCACGCGTTCACCAAGATGGACAACGTTGTGCTGTCTCCCCACGTAGCGGCATCCACACCGGAGACCGATTACGCGGGGTTGGAGATGGTGGTGGACAACATCCGGAGTTGGAAAAACGGAGCTCCCATCAACGTCATCGTCTAATCAATTGCTGGTTGATTGCCCTCACCAAAGGGGTTACGCCAGTACGACCTGTGTATGAGCAGCTTCCGAAGGTTGCGCCACGCACGGCCTAGCTGTTCAGCCTCTGACGATGATATCTCCCGCCTGCTGAACCTGGTCACTGCGTGGGCATTCCCCAGTATACGAAGGTCACTGGAGGCGTTGGGGAACACTTCTGCCAGGCGACGGGCATACTCCGCAGGTGTTTGGTTCTTTTGATACGGCAACCCCGCCAGAGTTCCCAACCAACACATCCGCTCAAATATCACAGTGGGCGCGGTGACGGTGACGAAGAGTCGGCGATAGCTGTACCAGACCAGCCATACGATGAACACACTCCCCATGATGCCGGCGATGATGCGTCCGTCCACGCTGAAGGAATCCTCAATTTCCGGTGGGAGATCAAAGGGCTGAAAGCCTTCGTCCTCCAGGAACTCATCTTCGTCCAGTAACTCGTCAAATTCATCTTCGGTTGTCGGCGCAACATCGCCCCGCGCGGCTTCCGCATAAGACGGCAGCGCCCTGCCCGGTGTCGGCTCAAACTCTACCCAGCCAAAGTTTGGGAAATACGCCTCCGCCCACCCATGGCTGTCTGATTCTCTGACAATGTAGCCACCTGTTTCACTATCGAATTCTCTCGGCGCGTAACCGGCAACCATGCGAGCCGGCACATCGGCTTCACGAAGCAACACAGCCATCGCGGAACCGAAGTAGTCGCTGTATCCACGTCCAACAATAAAGAGGAAATGATCAACGCCATCGGCATCGAAGTCCGGAGCAGGGATGTCCTGGTCATAGGGTATTTGGTGCAGGTAGGCTTCAATCGCTTTGGCCTTATCGTAGGGATTGGAGATGTCCTTGGTAATCTCCTGCGCCAACTCGCTCACCCGGGCAGGTAGAGCGTCTGAGGTCTGTAGATACGTATCGGTCACCCATCCAGGGTAGTTTGTGCCCGCCGTGCGCAGTTGACTGGGGCTTGCTGTGGAGATTGATGAGGTCACCGTATACTCGTCTCCAACAGACAGCGCGTCAGGGCTGCTCACTCCTAGAATGTCCGGCGGAGAAGGGGGCACTCGGAGGACACGCACCCAGGAGAGCACGCCATCGTCCTTCAGCAGAGTCCCTAAGAGGGCGCTGGCCCTATCACCAGGGGCAGACTCCGGCACCAGATAAGCCCTTTCAGATCCCCCGTCCACCGTGTCCTGGAATAGAAGCTCTGAGACAATGGCGTCATCGGGCAGGCTGCGGAGGAGTCTGTCTGCCTGAGCGATCTTGGAGTCCTCATACAGTCTGGTGCTTAAGATGGGCTGCAACGCCTCGGTCAGATCGTCAGGAAGGTCAAAGGCATTAGCATCATTTGGAATCAGGGGAAGCCAATACTGGTTGGCGGACAGCACCTGCACATTCAGCTCACCTTCACTGCCCAGAGGAAGGTTGGACACCGGGAGGTTACTGGTGCTGAATAGGGGCGAAACGGTGTATTCAAGTTCCAACCGTGACCTGTTTGCCCGGGGCTGACTGCTGGGTTGGCTCTCTGTGAGCGGCAACTCCTCCACGTCATCGATAGTCCACCCTTGAGGAGCGTAAGTTGGGTAAGCTCTGGCCCGTAGATAGGTCAGATGCGGTGAATCTAATAAGAAGATGGGTTCATCGCTCAGGGAAATGGGACCTTCAAAGGGCAAGTAATCACCAAAGACTTTATACCCTCCGCCTTTCCGGTCTGGCAATGCCGCGAAGAGACGATCCAAATCGTCCTCCACCGACCCAATGGGCGCCCTCATCCATTCCCATGCAGCATCAAACCAGGGAACTTGAACGGGCCGGGCGGGGAGAATGAGCGCTACGCCCAGTGCGAGTACGACGTACAGCCCACCGCGATATACCGAGTACAGACCATGCTTTCTGGGGAACACGAATCCTACTCGTTGCCATTCCGTAGCCTGGTTCAGCGCGTGGATACGGACAACGAGCAGCATGGCAAAAGCCAGGTAGAGGAACATCTGCGGAGCGAACTCGTCCGGGAGGTAGCTCAGGTTGGAGAACATCGCTAGGCCCCCGGGCAGGACTGCCAGCCATAAGTTGTGCAGCCTGAAGGCGGCCCACGCTGAAAAATATCCGATGACCCAGGACATTGTCGCAAGCATCAGTGCGAAAGGAATGGTGTCTGTGCTGATGCCGCCCTCGCTAGCAGCCTCTCCCCATTGGTCCAGACGGCCGTTCAGCGCTTGGAAAGATTCCCAAAACCCTGTGGCTTCTGTCACGGTGGAAAGCTGCCAGTAGACGAACGCTGCACCCAGGCCGATTGCTCCTATGTGCCATGCGATGGGTTGGCTGGGCATCTTGGCTACCAGGAGACCCATGACGGTGCCAACAGCCACAATCAAGTAGAGAGACGGTGTGTCCGCCCATGCCGCGTCAGTGACGGTGTCTGTAATTATCAGTAGGGTGGCCAGGATGAGGCCAAGGATAAGCCAGCCTTCAGCGGGTGTGAACCTTCGATATGCTCGAATGAGTGGATGACCGGAGTTAAACACTGGCGCTGATGCAACTGTAGCGGCCTGGGTGGTCATGCAGGCACCTCAGGCTTGTAGGGCGTGGTCAATGTGAACGTGGGTGTGTACAACGGGCTAGCCATAGCTTCACCCAACGGCTGGTCTTTTCTCACTGCGTAGGTGCGAACCCCGCCTGATGCGAGCCGGCTCCCTACTGCTGCAATGTCTCCCGGCCCACCGAATGAGGTGGGGTCTATCAGGACTGTGGTGACTTGGGCTCCGTGGTGGAACAGCCAGCTTGCGGAGGCAGGCCAGCTGGGGTCCACGGAGGGGGTGACGATGACAACGGAACTCTGATCCAGTCCGTGCCTTCTGCCATCCTCAAGGACTTCTTCCAGTGGCGAGGTTCCCTCGGCTTTGACCAACGCCAGGGACTGCATGATGCGATCCTGATGCCCATATCCTCTGTTGGGTGGTACGTACAGTGGTTCCGCGCCATAGGCGAACAGCCCTACGAACAGGCCTGAGTCAAGGAAGTGGCGTGCAATGGACGCGGTGACAGTCACGCAATACTCTTCCGTGGATTCCGCATCGGCTCCCGCCTGGACTGCTTTGTGCAGGTCTAGGACTATCCAAACATCGCTGCCGGTGTCCTGATCGAACTGCTTGACCATGAGTTTGCCCGTGCGAACGGTAGTGGGCCAGTGGATGCGACCAAGGGTGTCAGACGGCACATACTCGCGAACACTGGACACCGTTGGGCTTGTGCTGGCGGTCGGTCGACGGAACGTGCCCTCGCCAGGCGACCCTCGCCTAGGAAGGGAGAAGAGTGGTATGGGGACAGTGGTGGGATAGACCACAACCTGTTGGGCGGTCTCGAACCGTCTGCTGTGGCGGAACATCCCGAAGGGGTCTGCCGCTGTTATCTCGATAGGCCCTATCGTGAAGACGCCCCTGCCACGGGCGATGATGCGGTTCGTCCACGTATGTGTGGCGTGGGTGGCCATGCCGATAGCCCGACCGCTTGGAGGCCCGGGGAACGTGGTCAATTCCGTTATCTCTAGAACCGGCTTGGGCGCAGCGGTGTTGGTGACGCTTATCTGGGTGATGAATGTGCCACCGACTTCTCGATATCCAAGCTGTCGCTGGGCCCGTACTTCCAGTCCACGGAGGCTAATGATTCCCCAGACGTAGGTGACGAGGAGTGCGAAGCCAAGGGCATAGGAGAGTCGATAGTAGATAGCGAATCCCGTGGCCATGGCATACGCCAAAGCCAAGATGACCAGCAGCAGCACGATTTGGAATCTGTTAGGGCGATAGCGCATAGCCTGGCTTATCCTGTCGGTGCCTGTTGCCCTGCTCGTACGCCTGGCACCTGAACCTCTTCCAACGCCGCCTCAACGATCATTCTACCACTCACTCCCCGCATTCTGGATGATGGTGGGACGATGACGCGATGGCCAAGCACCGGAATTGCCATCTCTTTCACGTCGTCAGGCAAAACGTAGTCGCGACCCCGTATGAGCGCAAGGGCCTGGCTTGTCCGGAACAATGCCAGAGAACCTCTGGGCGATGCACCAAGGTCGGCATCTGGGTGTTTCCTGGTGGAGTTGACCAGCGCCACAACGTATTCCGTGATAGCGATCTCTGCGTGGATGGTCTTCACAATCTCCTGGAGTTCCAATATCTCCTCGGCAGTGACCACCGGTTCCAACGTATCAATAGGGTGATGAAGTACCTGCTGGCTCACCACGGAAACTTCGTCTTCCTGGGACGGGTACCCCAGGGATATCCGAAGCATGAATCGGTCTAGCTGGCCCTCCGGCAATGGGAAGGTGCCCTCGTACTCGATGGGGTTCAGCGTGGCAAGCACCATCGCCGGACGCGGGAGAGGGTGGGTGATGCCGTCCACGGTTACCTGATGTTCTTCCATGGCTTCAAGCAACGCGGACTGGGTCTTTGGGGTCGTCCGGTTAAGCTCGTCTGCCAGCACCATCTGGGCCATGATCGGGCCGGGGCGGTACTCAAACTCACCGGATTGTTGGTTGTAAATCGTTACGCCGGTGATATCGCTCGGTAGGAGGTCGGGTGTGAACTGGATGCGACCGAAGCTGCAGCCTGTGGACTTTGCAACACTGCGGGCCAGCATGGTCTTACCAACGCCGGGCACATCTTCTATGAGTAAGTGGCCCCCGCATATCAGGGCTATGACAGACTGTTCAACAGCCTGCTGTTTGCCGATGATCACGCGGGATATGTTGTCAACGATCTGCTTGATCTTGGCCTGGGCGGCGTTACCATCTTGCACTATGTCCTCCTTGGAACTACTTAGTGAATGATGACTGGCAATGAATTGACCTGTGAGGGGAATGTATTGGGAGTGTTAGGGGTTAAAGACGCTCCTCACAGGTCAATTCTCATAGGTTGGACTTGTGAAACTCGCTCGCTCACAAACAGGATAGCGTAAAATATAATATTCATACAACTACATGTGGGTTTAGGTTGTCATTGATGGGTTGCGACATCTCACGTGAGAGGTTGGACAGCTTCCCCAATTAATTGTTGTCTGGCTGCCTGTGTGACCAGGGCCAATACTTCTTGGAGGGCTATTCCCTTTTCCAGCGCAATGGCGCGGCAAACATCGTACTCAGGCGCGGTAGCCACTACTGCTCCGTCCAAGAGTTTCACTTTGACCGGCACTTTCCCGAAATCCGTGTCAACATCGCGCATTTCCCTATCGGCTACGTGGCGCTCCACGTCACGCCTACGGACGCCAAGGGTTGAGGTCTCCTGGAACAGCAATGCAACGGCCTGCCCTTCCAACGACTCCGGGACCAGCACGTTAAGCAGTACCCCGGGTCGATTCTTTTTCATCTGGATAGGGGTATGCCAAACGTCTAGCGCACCCAGGGTGAACAACCGCTCCTGGACGTAGCCAAGGATCTGGGGGCTGATGTCATCCATGTTGGTTTCAAGCATTACCACGCCGCTTGAGGCCTGTATCGATTCAAGCTCGCCTACCCACAATGCAACGGCGTTTGGATAGGTGTCAGGGTTTCTGGTTCCCAACCCGTAGCCTACTTTGTTCAGCCGCATGGACGGTCGTGTGAACTCCGCCAGCTCGGTGACGATAGCCGCGCCTGTGGGTGTGACCAGCTCGCCCGTGTAACCGTTCGGCGGCGTGGTTACGGGGGCGTTCGCCATGGCTGCCAACTCCACAGTGGCAGGGGCAGCGGCGGGCAGTTGGCCGTGGGCGGCATTGAACACACCGGAGCCCATGGGTATGGCGCTGGAGTAGAGTCGCTCGATCCCTAGCAATTCAAGCCCTGCAACCGTGCTGACCACATCGATGAGTGTGTCCAGCGTGCCGAGTTCGTGCGGATGTGGTGACGGGTCTTCCGCGCCGCTGCGATGCACCTTGCGTTCTGCCTGCTCCAACCGGCGTATAACGGCCTGGCTCTTTTGTGCTACAGATTCTGAAAGCGAACTGGCAGCGATGGTGGTTGCAAAGTCCTCCCAACCCATCCTGACAGACTCAGCCTCACCGGTGCTGGTTTGGAGCGTGACGTGGAGTCCTTGCAGCCCTCCCCGCCGGTCCTGCTTTGTTGTGATGGCGCAGCCGGGGATCGGTAGCTTGGCCAACTCTGCTTGCAGCGCCTCTACCGTGACGCCTGCGTCCAAAATGGCACCCAGCAGCATATCGCCACTGGCGCCGCCAATCATATGGATGTAGCCAACTCGCATAGTTTCTCCGTGGCACGTTTGATGAGATGTAATTATCCACTATGGAGCAGGATTCTACCATGACTCCAAACGAAGAGAGCCCCATAACGGGGCTCTCTTGCTATAGCTACGTGTTAAATCAGGCGGGTACGTACTCGGTGGTATACGGAACCTTCTCGTATAGCTCACCGGAGAGGGCATTTTGCCAATCGGTGTCTACCGGCAGCACCTTCTCAATGGGCCGAAGGGAATAGATGTTTGTGCCGAGCCCTGGCGGTTTTCCTCCGTCCTCGACTGTCTTCACGGCTTCCATCAGGATCTTGCGCGCCATGATGATGGCCCTGTCCGTGGTGCCGAGGTGCTCCTTGGTCCTGTCGCAGATTGGACCCATGGTGTCCTGCACAGCCCTGTCCTGGGTGTTGGTGCCGGGGATGCCGGAGTAGGTCTCTGTCTTCTGCGCTTCTCTATCGATGTAGTAATCGTTGCCGCTGTTTGCCAAGGATCGGAATCCCTCTTCGACGATGATGTCCTTTCCGAACTCGTTGCCTGTGCCTGTCTGCGCACGCTCAGACTCCGTCATTGGCTGGCCATCGAATCGATAGCTGAAGTTCCAGACCAGCGTGTTCTCGTCGTCGATGGGCACCCATATGTGGCCGGAAGCCCTGCCCTCGGATCGAGCAAGTTGGTTCGGTCTAAGCTGGTAGAACGGCGCGACGAAGTGGTAAGTGCGGACGTAATCGCCCTCTTCATCGCTGATGGGCCGTATGCCAGCGTAGGTATAGCCGTAGTCGGTGGGCGCGACCTCCACGTGGGCTGCCATTGAACGACCCCTTGCCTTGGCCATTGCCTGGCTGTTGATGCGCTTCAGGTTGCGGTGTAGGAAGTTGGTGTGGACGGTATCGATACCGCCTTCAAGACCCTGCAGCCAGTTGCATCGCTGTACCACTTTGGTGATGCCACGATGCTCATCCGGCACCTGAGTCCATTCCATTGAGGGCAGAGGGGGCTTCAAGTCTGGCGGCCCCATGTATACCCAGATAATGCCGCCGAACTCAGCGGTGGCGTATGCGGCAATCTTGACCTTGTCTTTGAAGTTGCTCTCGGCCGGTTCAGAGGGCATGTCTACGCAGTTGCCGTCTACATCGAACTTCCAACCGTGATACACGCAGCGGAGTCCGCATTCCTCGTTCCGGCCGAAGAACATGCTGGCGCGACGGTGAGGGCAGTAGTTGTCAAGCACGCCTACCACGCCGCTGGTATCTCGGAAGGCAATCAGGTCTTCTCCTAGTAACCGAACACGGATGGGTGGGCAGTCAGGGTCAGGAAGCTCCCAACTGAGGGTGGATGGAATCCAGTATCGGCGCATCAAAGC
>Ga0114999_10000489_pt1 | contig 59111 bp, 31 predicted proteins | sample ArcticOcean_MG_C_3_FD_89820 | JGI IMG/M metagenome (GOLD analysis project Ga0114999, IMG submission 89820) | Marine microbial communities from western Arctic Ocean - ArcticOcean_MG_CB8_126 | ecosystem: Environmental > Aquatic > Marine > Oceanic | place: Arctic Ocean: Canada Basin | collected...
GAGGCCGGTAGCGAGGCCGGTAGCGAGGCCGGTAGCGAGGCCGGTAGTGAGGGCTGCGGCGAGGTTGGTGCGGTCGGGGTCGAGGGAAGATGGCGTTGGGCCGGTGACGGCTTGGTCGCCGATAGTTTCTGCTGTTCCGCCAAACACGCGGTACTCGATTTCGCCGACCTGTTGGAGCGACTGGATCAGCCGAGAGTGTCGATCGACGAGCCGGTTGACAACATGTTGTCGCGACAGTTTCGCGACCGCATCGAGCACCTCGTCGAGATTCGCTCGTCGGATATCTTTCAGTTGTTGTTGCCGTTTCGGGTCGTCGGTTTCGCCGGGATCGACCCATTGTGGTTCGCGTTGTGCCTGGAGATCGGCAGCCCAGCGGTCGAGTCGATCCTGGATGCGTGGGTTGCCGAGCAGGCCGAGTCCGCGTGCCCACATCAGTTTTTCTGCGGACGTCGCCTGCAGGTCGTTCATGGTCATGCTGTTCGAGCGATCGATGGCCACGACAATGCGTCCGTGTCGGGTGAGCGTGTGCGAGAGGTGGAGAGCGGGTTCGGCGAGTGCGACGGCCAGCAGCAGGATCACAGCCAGCCTGAGTCCCAGCAGCCAGCGGCTGACGGCTGTCGGGACCAGATGGCGTTCTGCCTGCAGCAGTTTGACGAGCAGGATTGCGGCGGCCAGGACGGCGAGCGATCCGAGCACGAGTCGTGTTGGAGACTCGAAGACGTGGAACAGGAGACGATGATTCACGACGAGGGGGTCTCCTGTTGGTACCCACCTCGGACCATCCGTCGTGTCAGGAGGACTTCGCCGATCAGCAGTGCGAGGAAGCCCAAGAGCACGAGGTGCCAGACCTCGGTTCTTGGAGCCGATGTGTTGATCGCGTCGCGGAGTTGGTCGAGATCGGCCACGAAGTCGATCCGGCCGCCTTGGGCCAGGCGTCCGCGAGCAGATTCATCGAGCCGATCGAGATTCGATTCTGCGGGATCGGAGGTGACGACGAAGTGTTCGGGTGCCCGGGTGGTGGCAGTGGCCACTTGCTTGGGCAGCAGTGTGTAGTGGCCGGGAAGCAGGGTGTCGGACAGTCGTGCCATTCGGCGTGTATTGCTGTCGGGTGGATCGAGTTCGAACCTGAGTCCCCCGGGTCCGATGATGACGGACTGGTCGTGTTGAAAGTTGTCGGGAACGCCAAGTAGCAGGGGGTCTCCGGGCTGGACGGTCCGAGTGGAACTTCCGCCGGCGAGGTGAAACAGCAGTTCGTGCAGGAACGAGACGTAATCGGGTCGTGCCGGCAGGGTGTTCCAATCGGCATCGAGAGTGGAGGCCCATGCGGCGAGGTGTCCACGTCCCATGTGGCCGGTGACGAGCAGGGGCAGATCGTTATCGAGTTTCGCGGCGACGCGAACGGTGGGTGCGACGCGAACGGTGGGTGCGGTGGGTGCGGTGGGTGCGGTGGGTTGTCGATCGAGTGGTGTCAGCGGCCACCAGCCGCTGAAGCGTGCTTCGGTGAAGCCTCCATCTTGAAGCGAACCGAATCGATGCAACCACGACCCCGCGAGGCTGAGGCCGTCGGCTCTCACGTTGTTGGAACCGGTTGCCAATTGCGGAGTGTCTGCGAGTCGAGCCGGCAGCAGGCCGGTTTTGTCGGCCCATTGAGACCAAGCTGTCGGGTCGGTGCGATCGCCGAATGTGATCAGCAGTCCGCCTCCGTCGGAGACGAACTCCTGGAGAGCGACTTGCCATCGGGGGTCGGGTCGGGCGACATTGGCCAGTACGACGACTCCGGAGTCGGGAAAATCTTCGGCGGTGAGTCGATCCCAACTGACGACTCGACTGGCAACCCACGGTTGTTGGTTGGCGGCGGCCGAGAGTGCTGCGTGAGCGAAGAAGGTTTCCGAGCGGGTTGTGTCGGGGTGCGGGGCACCGTCGACGAGCAGCACATCGAGTGCTTCGACGGCGGTGACGACGATTTCGCTGCGGTCGTCTGTGGGCAGGACATCGGCGTCGAGCACAACGGCGAGGTGGTGCGAACCGGCCGCTGGAAGTCGATAGTTGAATTCGACGGCGGCTTGCCCGTTGGGGGGGACGTTGAGGATTCGCGTGTGTTGGGAGAGGCGTTGGCCGTCGATTTCCAGACTCACCCGCCGGCTCGACGCGGTCGGATTGCCATGTCCGGTGATGGTTGTGCGAATCGACACGGGCAGTCCCAGCGGCAGGAGTGAGCGTGAGACTTCGAGTGGGTCGACGCGAAAGTGCGGCGAAGAGAGATCGCGGGGTTCACCGGGAGTGGCGACGCGGATCACCGGCCGAGTGGCATCGGGGAACCCATCGAGTTGATCATCGAGTCGATCCCAGATCACCGCGTCATCGGCTCGCCAGCCATGGGCTTGCCCGTCGGTCAGCACCAGCACTTCCCGTCTCAGGTTGCCACTGTCTCGGAGCAATTCGACGGCGTGTCGAATCGCGGCGGGAAGGTCGGCGACATCACCTGGAGGCGGCAGGCGACCGAGAGCCGAGCGAACGATGTCGTGGTTGACGGTTGGCTTGTCAATGACGCCGCGGACACGTCGTCGGGCTTCGATCAATGCGACGCTGTCGCCCGGCCCGAGATCTTCGAGCACGCGGTGAGCGAACTGGATGGCGGCGGTTCGGGGCGTCTGTTGTCCGGCTTGCCAGCCCATGCTGCCGGAACCGTCGATCACGATCACCACATCGCGTCGTGATGTCTCGACTTCGCCCAACCATTCGGACAACCACCCCTGGCCCCCCGCCGGCCTACAGAAGGCGGCGACGAGCAGACCGACGAGCATCAGCCGCAGCAGAATCAGTTGCAGTTCTTCGATCCGCACCCGTCGCCGGGCTTCGCGTTCGAGTTCCAGGAACTGCATGGCTGCCCATGGGACGCGATCGAACCGCCTGCGGGTCAGCAGGTGGACCAGCAGCGGAAGGGCCAGTCCGGCCAATCCCCACAGCAGCGGTGTATTGAGCAGTTCCCAGCCCATGGAGCTTGATGATACGCAGGGGAGGCGGCGTGTGGGAGTGAGGCGAGGCGGTGGGATCGTTGAATGCGAGTGGCCGGGGGCGTATTGTGTCGATTGAATCAGGTGCACAGTGCGTTGTGCATCGAGGCGAAACAGTGAGGAGTTGTCATGGGATTGCCGATTCCAGAGGGTGTGTGTCGGGTCAGCGTCATCATCGCGGTCGGCGATTTGGGCGAGGGTGTCGGCAACAGTGATGATTGGGGGCAGGCATGAAACTGTCGTTGTCGGTCCGCGTGGCGGAAGCCGCGTGCAAGACTCGGTTGAATGTCCCGTTCTCCGATTTGGTCGAGTTGGCCGTGGCCAATGGGTACCACTCGGTGTGCCTGCGGGCGAGTGCCGGCGGGGTGCAGAGCGAGCGGGGTGTCTTGGAGACGATGCGGGTTCAGGTGGAAGCGGCGGGGTTGTGGGTTTCGATGGTCACGGCTGATTTTGATGTGCCGTTGAACAACGAGATGGGACCCGAGTCGTTGAAGGAGATTGGGCCGAGCCTGGATGTGGCCGAGGCATTCGGATGCGATTTGATCCGCGTGTGTTTGAAGACGACCGAGGACATTGGTCGTGCACGCGAGGCGTCGGACCGAGCGGCCGAGCGTGGCATCCGGTTGGCTCATCAGTGCCACACCACGTCGCTGTTCGAGCAGGTTGGTCCAATGATCCAGGTGCTCGAAGCGATCGACCGGTCGAACTTTGGGCTGATTTACGAGCCGGCCAACCTGATGATTTGCGGCGAGGACTACGGCCACTCGGCCCTCGAACGACTCGCTCCGTGGCTGATGAACGTCTACTTGCAGAACCATCGGTTGGATGACGCGGGGCCGGCGATGCTGGAGACATGGTGCCAGGGGGATCGTCGATTCCATCACATTCCGTTGTGGGAAGCCGGCGGAGTGAGTTACGAGACGGTCTTCGAAGGACTGGAACGGATCGGCTACGACGGGAGCGTGACGGTTCACCAGGCGTTTGCCGAGTTGATGGGTCCTGAGGAGGCTGCCGAGCAGAGTGCGGGTTACCTGAGGCGAGTGGGTGACTTTGAAGCGGCGGCGTCACCGTGAGCGTGGTGGTCGTGCTGTCGTTGGATCACTGGCAGGCCGGGCTGTCTGGATTCTGCGGTGGCGAGCCGCTGCTGACTGCGAGGCTGGATCGGCTGGCGGCTGAAGCGGCCGTGTTCGACCGGCATTTTGCCATCTCACCGGCGGGCGACCCATCGATCAACGGCCGAGCGTGGGTCGGTGGAGGGTCGGGAACGGGCGACGTGCTACCCGAGCCTTCAGCGGCCGAGCGATTCGAACGAGCCGGTGTGAGTGTCGAGGTGATTGCGGATGCCAGATCCGGCTGGTTGGAACTGGCTGGGTTCGAGTCGGTCCGAGTGTTGGACGGGGCGTTGGAGGGTGCTGTCGCTGAGGCGATGGATCGTTTGTCCGAGACGTCGCAGGAGCATTCGTTGGTGTGGGTGGCGGTTTCGGCACCTGCCGAGATTGAGCCAGCTGAGTCGGATGACGAGGAGGATTGGTTCGAGCGACTCGAAGCGATTGACGAGGCGATGGGTGGTTTCGACCGATGTGTTGGAGCGGCGGTGGACGGTTTGGAGCGTGCAGGGTTGTCTGGCGAGGCCTTGTTGGTGGTGACGGGTGGTCGTGGAGCGTGGCTGGGCGATCGAGGATTTGAAGATGACCGGCGTTGCGTGTTACACGAGGAGCGGTTGAGGACTCCGCTGATACTCCGTGGGCCGGGGGTCGAGCCGGGGCAGAGGCGTCTGGAGTTGGTGCAGGTGACGGATCTGTTGCCGACGTTACTGGTGTGGTTTGGTGCCGATGCCACGGAGGACCCGTTGGAGGGGATCGATCTATTGAGTTTGCTGGGGCAGGGTGGTCGCGGTGGTCGCGGCGGTCGTGAGGAAATCTTGGTTCGAGATTCTGACGGGGGGTGTGGGCTTCGCACGCACGATTTGTTCCTGGTGCGTCCGGCTACCGGAGGATTGGATGCGAGTCGGTTGTTCAGCAAGCCCGATGACGTCTGGGACTTGGTGGATGTCAGTGAGCAGGGGCCTGAGGAGGTCGAGCGGTTGAGTGGTCGACTGGACGAGTTGTTGGGGGGGTTGGATTCGGGCGACACGGCGGTCGGCTGACCGTGTGGATCGAGGGCCAAGCGTCGCGGACGTCTGCTCGCGACAAAGGCCCGCCGCAAGTCGCAAGTCGCAAGTCGCAAACGCATCCTCGACCCTGTACGATGTTCGAGCTGAGCGGTCGAGGGTGGCTGCCAGCCAGTCGATATCAGTCATTGTAGTGATCAGGAAAGTGAGAGAGTGATGAACGACGAGTCGAGCGTGGTGCCTGAAGCGGGCGGCGGCGGAGGAACCGAGTCGATCGATCGGCTCAGGGCGGCCGACCAGAAGATCCGCAACCAGATGGGTCGTGTGATCGTGGGTCAGGACGCGGTTCTGGAGCAGTTGATGATCGCATTGTTCAGTCGCGGTCATTGCATTCTGGAGGGTGTCCCGGGCTTGGCCAAGACGCTGATGATCAGCACTTTGTCGCGGAGCCTGTCGATGGGTTTTGCACGGATCCAGTTCACACCGGACCTGATGCCATCGGACATCACCGGCACGGACGTCTTGCAGGAGAACCGTGACACGGGCGAGCGAGCGTTTCGTTTCATCCAGGGTCCGTTGTTCCACGAGGTGGTTTTGGCCGACGAGATCAATCGCACCCCCCCGAAGACTCAGGCGGCGTTGCTCGAAGCGATGCAGGAACGTCAGGTGACGGTCGGGAGCGACCGTCACGAGTTGCCGGATCCGTTCTTTGTGCTGGCGACTCAGAACCCGATCGAGCAGGAGGGGACGTATCCGTTGCCTGAGGCTCAGCAGGATCGGTTCATGTTCAAGATTGTTGTCGACTATCCCAACGTCCAGGAGGAGCGGCAGATCGTCAAGCAGACGACTTCGGGGGCCGAGGCGAGCGTCGAGGCGGTGTTGTCGGGCGCGGACATTCTCGAGTTGCAGCAGATCGTACGTCAGGTGCCGGTGACCGATCACGTGGTCGACTACGCCTTGGCGCTGGTGCGTCAGACTCGAGTCGGCCAGCCGGGTTGTCCCGACTTCATCAATGACTGGTTGAGTTGGGGTGCGGGGCCTCGTGCCGTGCAGTTCCTGTTGTTGGGTGCCAAGGCACGAGCCCTGCTGTCGGGAGAAGCTCATGTCTCGACGTCCGACATCCAGGCCCTGGCCGCTCCGGTACTCCGGCATCGCATCGTGACGAATTTTGCGGCCGAGAGTGAAGGAGTGACTCCTGACACGGTGATCGAGAAGTTGATTGCCGAGACGCCCAGCAAGGAAGGTGAGCTGACCAGTGACCCTCGACTCCAGAAGATTTTTGCGGCCTGAGGAGATCTCGCGGATTGCTCGGCTCGAAGTTCGTGCCCGGCACATCGTCGAGGGATTCCTGTCCGGTCTGCACCGCAGTCCGTATCTGGGCCAGTCGATCGAATTTGTCCAGCACCGGGAGTACGTTCCCGGTGACGACGTTCGCCGCATCGACTGGAAGGTCTGGTCCAAGACCGACCGGTATTTCATCAAGCAGTACGAGGAAGAGACGAATCTGCGAACGACGTTGCTGGTCGATTGCAGCGAATCGATGCGATTTGGCAGCGGGGCGATGACCAAGTACGAGTACGCCTGCACGGTGGCTGCCGCGATGTCGTACCTGTTGTTGCGTCAGCAGGACTCGGTGGGGCTGACTGTTTTCGACGACGGGGTCCGGGGTCGGGTGGACTATGGCAGTCGTCGCAGCCACCTGGTGGGTTTGCTGTCGGCATTGGACGCACCGGATCCGGCGAGGAAGACCGACATTTACGGTGTTCTCGAACAAGTCGCAGCGGCTCAGCGTCGACGTGGCATCGTGGTGATTGTTTCGGACCTGTTTGTTCCTCGCGAGGGATTGTTTCGCGGTTTGCGGATGCTGAGGCAACGTGGGCACGACGTGTTGATTTTTCATGTGATGGACGACGAGGAGTTGGATTTCAGCTACACCGGGACGACTCGATTCGAGGGTTTCGAGGAGGCTGGAGAGTTGGTTTGCGATCCGCGGAGTTTGCGTGAGGGTTACCAGCAGGCGGTCGAGGCGTTCCGCACCGAATTGCGGCAGCGTTGTGCGGCCGAGATGATTGATTTCCAGACCATCCGCACCAGCGAACATCTTGACGCCGCATTGGCCCATTATCTCAACCACCGCATCGGCATGCGGCAATCGGTCCGGAGCTGACACGCGATGGGTTCGTGGTTCCTCAATGCGGGCTTCTTGGGCCTGGGCACTGCCGCTTTGGTCTCGGCACCGGTGATCATCCACCTGATCAACCGTTACCGATTCCGTCGCGTCGAGTTTGCAGCGATGGAGTTCCTACTGGCGAGTCGGCAGCGGAATCGTCGTCGAATCCTAATCGAGCAGTTGTTGTTGTTGCTGTTGCGAATCCTGTTGGTGATGGGCCTGATCGCATTGATTGCTCGCTTGGTACTCGACCCTTCGACGTTGGCCTTGTTGCAGGGAGCCGACGTGCATCACGTCGTGCTGCTTGACGACACGGCGTCGATGCAGGACGAGTGGAACGAGACGAGCGGTTTTGCCGAGGCGAAGGGTGTGGTCGAGGGATTGGTGGCGGCGAGCGTTCTGGAGGGTGGTGCTCAGCGTCTGACCGTACTGCGACTTTCGAGGCTGACTCGGCCGGACTACCTCGAACAACGAATCGACCGCGGTTTTCATGTCGAGTTGAAGACGCGACTGGAATCGCTGGAGTGTTCGTTCCGCCACGTCGATCTTGCCGATGGTCTCGACTCGGCCACTCAACTTCTGGCCAAGCAGCCGACCGGAGTCAAGCACCTGCACGTTGTCTCGGACTTCAGGCAGTCCGACTGGCAGGACAGCTTGCGGCTGGTCGAGCAGATGGAGGCTTTGTCGAAGGACGGTGTGACGGTGAATCTGGTTCGGACGGTTCCCGATCGTCATTCCAACTTGTCGGTGACGCATTTGGATGGCGAGTTGCAGGTGGCCAGTGCTCGGGTGCCAGTCCGGTTGACGGCGACGGTGGCCAATCATGGCGGGTCGTTGATTGATCGAGTCAACTTATCGGTGAGTGTCGACGGGGAGCGTTTGCCGTTGGAGGTGACTCTCGAGCGGATCGAGGCGGGGCAATCGGTCGAGCGATCGTTCGAAGTCACGTTTGATTTGCCGGGCAAGCACCGTGTCGCGGTGCGGTTGCCGGGTGACAGTTTGCGTGCCGACAACATCCGTCACCTGGCGGTCGAGGTGGCACCGGCCAACCGCGTGCTGGTGATCGAGGGTGATCCGTCGGACCAGGAGGGAATCTATCCGACCTTGGCCCTGGCGGCCAACCCGCAGGCGTCGGGATACCAGACCGTCGTGGCTACCTCCGATTTTCTCTACCGAAACAGTCTCGACGACTTCCAGAGCATCCTGATGCTGAACGTCCCCGAGTTGACTCCGGATGCGATCGAGTCGCTCGAGGCATTTGTCCGTGAGGGGGGTGGGCTGGTCTGGTATGTCGGCGACGCGATCAACACCGGGTCGTACAATAGTCTGTTGTATGCCGAGGGGGCGGGTCTGTTTCCGGTGCCATTGGCCGACGCGCCGCGGGAGTTGGTACGTGACGAGGTGGGTGCGCCGGGTCCGGACCTGCAGTTGACAGGGCACCCCATGCTTGCCGGGTTGCAGGGACAGGAGAATCCCGAGATCGAGGCGACTCGGATCTTCAGGTTCTTTCCTGTCCGTGACGACTGGCAAAAGGACGACCGGCGACGTGACGACTCGGTGACGACCATCGGCCGGTTGCGGACCCGGGACCCGTTGCTGTTGGAACACCGTTTCGGTCGCGGGCGGGTGATCACCTGCCTGACCAGTTGTGGAATCGGCTGGACCAATTTTCCTCAATACCGCAGCTTCGTTCCTTTCCACTTTGAACTGCAGAAGTACATCTCGAGGTCGGATCGCGTATTGCCTCAGCGCGAGTCGGGAGCACCGATCCACCTGGAACTGGATCCGGTCCGTTACGGCCCGTCGGTCCGGATCGAACCTCCGAAGAATTCGGGGCAGGTGACGGCAGAAATGCAGGTGCAGGCCGGTTCGGTGCGGACCGAGCCGGGGGCTGTCAACGGGACAGGCACAGGCGACGCCAAGCCGACGCTTCGACGGGTTGTCGATTACTCTCGGACGGATTACCCGGGGGTGTATCGCGTGCGGCTGGTGTCCGAGGAGGTGAGTGTCGAGCGTTGGTATGCGTACAACACGGGTCGTGACGAGGGGCGACTGGCGTTGATCGAGACTGATGCGATCCGAAAGTCCTTGGGTCCAGAGTTGGCTGACGGGGTGAAGATCCAGGAGGCGGGATCGACCGAGTGGTTGGCGGGCGAGGAATCGGACCGGGACATTCGTGAGTGGATCCTGGTCCTGTTGGTCGTGGTGTTATTGGGTGAGCAGGTGATGGCCTACCGTCTGAGTTTCCATCCATCGCGTCGGGTGGCTCGGGGAGGCGTGGCATGAGTGTCTCCTTGCTGGCCGTTGACGAGACGATTCGCGAGATCGAGTGGTCCTTGCCCGAGTCGGGTTGGGGCTGGGCGGGGCTGGTGCTGGGCACAGTGTTGATGCTGGTTTTCGTAATCGCCTGTTATTTGCGAGACACCCGCGATCTGTCTCGAGTGTGGACGACCTGGTTGCTGATGTTGCGGCTGATGTTTCTGGCCGGGTTGCTGTTGGTGTTTGTGAATCCACGTGAGCGAGAGAGCGAGCGAACATTTCGGGCGTCCCGGGTGATCTTGCTGGTGGACACATCGTTGTCGATGAGTTTTCCGGAGGAGAAGCCGGGCACTTCAGGCGGTGCCAGCGAGCGGACTCGCGCCCTGGCTCTCCGCGAGATGTTCTCGGACTCGGACCTCATCCAGCGATTGACCGCAGACCATCATGTGCGGGTTTACACGTTCGACGCGGGTCTGGCCGAGAAACCGGTTTTCGATTTCCCGTGTCGCGATCCACGTGGTCGAGGGGGTGCCGAGACTGCCACGGAGCCCGAGCCAGGTGCAGCCGCCGATCCGTCGACCGGTGGAGGCGGTGGGTCTGGTGGGGCCGGTGGGGCCGGTGGGTCATCTCGATTTCCGGAGTCATCTGCCTGGGACCGAGCGATACGCCCTTGGGCGGTAGCGGGTGAAGCTGGATCGGGTCGGATGGTTGGAGGGATGGAGACACGAGTGGGTGAAGCGGTGTTGACGGCGTTGCAGCGTGAGAGTGGCGAGGGATTGTCTGGTGTGGTGGTGTTGACCGACGGTGCGTCGAACGCGGGCACCGATCCTGGTGCAGCGCGTCAGTTGGCTGTCCGACGCAAGGTCCGGTTGTTTGCCGTGGGGATTGGCAGTCTCGAGTTACCGGACAATGTGCAGTTGGTGAATGTCCAGGCACCGACCGACGTCCACGTGGGTGACGCGTATGGTTTCAGCATCTTCGTCAAGGGCCAGGGTGCTGGTGTTTTGGGGAAGGATGTCGAGATCGAGTTATTGCGGAAGCCGGCCTCGGCTGAGGGGGATCCTGACGAGAAGGTGGATTCGGTGCGGGTCGAGTTGCCATTGGATGCGGGGCCGGTGGAGGTGAAGTTTGATCTGACTCCCGAGACGGCTGGTCGATACGAGTTTTTGATCCGTGCGGTGACTCCGGCGGGTATCACCGAACTGTCGTCCGACGACAATCAGCGACGTCGTTTGGTCAACGTCACTGATCGCAAGTTGAGGGTGTTGTTGTTGGCGGGCGGTCCGACTCGGGACTACCGTTTTGTTCGCAACATGCTGTACCGGCATCCGGGCATCGAGGTGGACGTGTTGTTACAGACGGCCGACCCGGGTGACGCGATCAGCCAGGACGCCGACCGTGTGTTGCAGCAGTTCCCGGAGGCCCGAGACGAGTTGTTTACCTACGACGTGATCGTGGGTTTTGACCCGGACTGGCAGGCAATCCCGGACACGCGTCGCGAAATGCTGGTGGAGTGGATCGAGAAGCAGGCGGGCGGATTGCTGGCGGTGGCTGGCGACGTGTTCACACCGGAACTGGCCGATCCGGCTGCTCCGTTGGCGGACATCCGCACGCTCTACCCCGTCATACTCGAACCGCTCCCATTGGAAACCAGCCTGACGCGCCGAGCGGACCAGGCCTGGCCGGTCGAGTTTTCCGACGACGGACTCGATGCCGCCTTCCTGCATCTTTCGGACGATGCTGCCGATCCGATGGAAGCCTGGGGCGAATTCGACGGTGTGTTTCGGTGTTTCCCGACAACTGGTCCCAAGGACGGAGCTCTGGTGTATGCTCGTTTTTCGGATCCCAGCAGCGATCGCCCGGTGCTGATGGCGTCTCAGTTCTACGGCAGCGGCCGGGTGCTGTACGTGGGTTCGCCGGAGTTGTGGCGATTGCGGGCGTTGGACGAGGAGTTGTTTGACCGGTTCTGGATCAAGGCGATTCGCGAGTTGGGGCAGGCGAGGTTGAAGCGAGGTACGAATCGGGGGACGTTGTTGTTGGATCGCAGCGAGTATCTGTTGGGCCAGACGATCACTCTGCGTGCCCACCTGCTGGATCCTCAGTTCCAAGATCTCACCGACGAGACGGTGGCGATCGATTTGTTCGGCCCGGACGGTCGTCAGTTGGGGTTGAGTGAGTTGAGGCGTCAGCCGAACCGACCGGGGCAGTATGTTGGCAGTTTCCGGGCCAGCCTGCCGGGCACGTTCCGCCTGACCGTGCCGATTCCGCCGGAGGAGGACGAGCGGTTGAGTGGTCGGATCGACGTCGTGCTGCCCGATCTCGAGTCGATCGATCCGCGGCAAAACCGTCCGTTGCTCGCCGGGATGGTGCGTGGGACTGGCGGGAAGTACCTGGAACTGTCGGAATCTCGGATGCTGCCTGCGAGCCTGCCGAATTTGGGTACCGAGTTGCTGGTCGACAAGGGCCGTCCTTCGCCGTTGTGGGACCGCGTCTGGGTGCTGTACGTACTGGTCGGGCTGTTGTGTCTGGAGTGGATCACTCGGAAGTTGTTGAAACTGGCATGAGACGCGACGGTGGAGCTGGTTAGAATTGAGTCGAATCGAGACCTGTTGAGACGGAATGTGATGAGACGGAATGTGATGAGACGGAATGTGACGAGACGGGTTCGATGAGCAGCCCGTCGGCATCGATTGCTGGAAGACCATCGGGTACGGGATTGCCGTCGGCGGTGGTCGATGTACTGAGTGGTCTGAAGCGGCGGATCCGCCTGTACGTTGTCGTCGAGGGTGCGGCATTGGTACTGGTGTTGCTGGCGGTATTGTTCTGGGTCAGCCTGGGTTTGGACTGGGCCTGGTTTCAGGTCAGTCGGATGGAGTTACCCGTCTGGTTCCGGGCGATTTTCGACGTGCTGGTGGTTTGCAGTGCTTCGGTGGTCGCGGTGAGTTGGATCGTGTTCCGGTTTGCTCGAAGTTATCGGTCGCGTGCCTTGGCGTTGGTCCTGGAGCGGCGGTTTCCGGAGTTGGACGATCGGTTGATCACGGCGATCGAGATGGCCGAAGACGGTGATGCAGGGTTGACCGAGTTGGGCCGTGCGATGCTCGAGAAGACTCGGCGCGACGTCATCGAGGCGAGTCGCCGATTGAATGTGGGCGACGTTTTCCAGAAAAAGCCATTGCGACGTGCCGTACTGATGGCGGTCGGGCTTGTGGTTTCGATCGGAGGCCTGGCGGCGGCCGATTCTGCCGTGATCACCCGCTGGGCTGACGGGTACCTGTCGCTCAAGGAGACGTACTGGCCGCGCGAGTACCAACTGGTGGTCACTGTGGTGCGTGGGCCGTCTCAGAGCGACGTGCCGATCGAACCTGGAACTCCGTACCGTCATTCTCGAGGCGATGATCTGGTGTTGTCGATCGAGGTGAAGTCCGATCCATTTCTGCCCGGGCTCGCTCCGCTTGCGAGTGTTGAGGTGACGTACGTGACGGCGGGCGGATCGGGGCGTGGAGTCTGTTCGCAGAGGGGACCTCACCAGTTTCGGTTCACTCGAGCTGGAGTGCTCGAGGATTTGAGTTTCCGGGTAGCCGGTGGCGATTTCATCAACCGTCATCCGTACCTGGTGCAGGTGGTCGAGCCGCCGACCTTGGAACAGATCGTGCTCGATTGCCGTTACCCTGAGTACACCGGTCTCAATCCGCCTGGTGACAGCAGCCAGAGGACTCGGCAGACGGTGCAGGGCATCCAGGTGGATCTGCCGCTCGAAACCGATGTTGTGCTACAGGCACGGACGAACAAGCCGTTTGTGGAAGCTCGCATCGAGTTCGACAATTTCCGATTGGTGCTCGACGAGAAGAATGGTGTGCCGGAGGCGTGGTTCGAGCGGGAGGCTGAAGACGGCCAGGCGGTCCGTCGTCTTGCGATCGATGTGCACCAACTGCTGCAGCTCGACAGCGACGGGTCGGTCCGGTGGCCGTCGAGGGTCTTGAAGCTGCCTTTGTTGGTCGGGACCGGTTCGCAAGCGAGTCTGGACGAGTTGTTTGCCGAGTCGGGTGCGGGGTCTGGGGCCCGGCTTTCGGGACCGATTCCGTTGCCAGCGGACGTGCAGATCCGGATTGAGATTCTCGACACCGACGACATTCAAAGCCGCGACCCGTCGCGTTTGACGATCAATGGCATTGTGGATCAGCCCCCGGAGATAGAGACCGGTCTGCGAGGGATCGGCAGTGAAGTGACTCGGATTGCTCGGATCCCGATCATCGGTCTGGTGCGGGATGACTACGGTGTCGACGAGGTGCACTTCGAGTACCAGGTCGTCGGTCGAGAGACTCGTGCCGATCAACTCGGAAGCGACTGGCTGAAACGACCACTGAGTCGAAAACCGACGGATCGGCCTCGCGAGTTCATTCTGACAACCGCTCGTGACGACATTCCGCGAGCCGACGCGTTGAAGCAACCGCAGCACGAGCAGGCCGTGTGGTTTGATCTCAGGCAACTTGACCCCGAACCCACGATCGGGCAGAAATTGGTGCTGTCGGTGGTGGCCACCGACGCCGACGACAAGAACGGTCCGCATTCGACTCGGTCGAGCCCCGTGCATGTCTTCATGATCGTCAGCAACGAAGACCTGCAGTTTGGCCTCATCCAGAAGGAACTCAGGTTTCGCCAGAGATTCGAGCAGGTGATCGACGACATCGACCGCACTCGGAAGAACCTGTTAGGTTATCGGCGGCAGGTGCAGGAGGCGACCAGTGCGACCGGGGGCGATGGGGCTGGAGGAGGCGACGAGGGTGGTGAGCAGGTGAATCCTGCCGAGCGTTCGATCAACGAGGTGATTCGTGGTCACAACGAAACTGTGGCGATTGCCGAGGGTTTTTCTGATATTCGCGACGAATTGATCAACAACGGTGTTCACACTCAGCAGACTTTGACGCGAATCGATCAGGGTGTGTTGATGCCTCTACAACGGATCACCAGCGAAGACTACACTTTGGCTGAGACAACCTTGCGGGCTCTGGCACGTGCCTCGCGTGATGGAACCCGACCGTCACCGGAGACGATCGACACGGCGACCGATTCGCTCGGCGATTTACTCGAGCGGATGAGACGAGTACTGGCGGAGATGAGGAAGCTCGAGACCTACCAGGAAGCTCTGAAACTGCTCAAGCAGATCATCGACGACGAAGAGAATCTACTCGAGAAAACTCGCGAACAACGCAAGCGAGACCTGATCAAGAAACTCAACGGGGCCGGCCTCGGCGACGACAGCCAACCGGGCGAGAAGGCGGCACCAGAGGCGGACAAGGTGAAACGCTGACAGGAGTTCGAGACGTCGTATTGCGGTTCAATCGGCCGTCGGCTGGAATGGTCGCACGGCGAGGACCGAGATCATTGCTGGAGATCTGCTCATGAACATTCGCATGGCTTCGCTGCTCGCGATGCTGCTGCTGGGATGTGGCATTCTTGTTTTGGCTCAGGACAGTCGCCAGCCCACCAGCCAGCCCACCACTGCGAAGAAGGATGTTGGCCTGAAGGCCGATGTCAAGAAGGCGCGGACTCGAAAGGTCTCCCGCCAGGCAGGCCTCGACGGCCAGCAGCAGAACATCACTTCGCGTTACAAGAAGTTTGAGAAGAAGCTGCTGCAACTGGCCGAGTTTCTTCGCGAGAATGATACGGAACGGGCCGAACTGCTCAAGCGAGCCTACGGACAAAGTCGCGACAACAACATCTCCAACAGCCTCGAACGCATCACTTCGCTGTTGTCTGGAGAGAAACGGCTCGGCGATGCTGTCGGTGCTCAGACCGAGGTGGTGGCCAACCTGCAGGCTTTGCTACTTCTTCTTCAAAGTGACGACCTGAAGGATTCACTCAAGCAGGAGCAGGAACGGATCAAGGACCTGCTGAAGAACCTGCGGACGGTCATCGGGAAGCACAAGCGAGCGCGGACTGCCAACGATCGGGGTGAAGCGGCCGAGCGAGTGGCACAGCGGCAAGCCGATGCCGCCAAGAAGGCTCGGGACCTGGTCCAGAAGATTGAGGGGCAGGATGCGGACCAGACGGACGAGCAGTCCAAGGACGGCAAGAGCAAGGACGGCAAGAGCAAGGACGGCAAGAGCAAGGACGGCAAGAGCAAGGACGGCAAAAGCAAGGACGGCCAGGGTAAGGACGGCCAGGGTAAGGACGGCAAGGGTAAGGACGGCAAGGGTAAGGACGGCAAGAGCAAGGACGGCAAGGGTAAGGACGGCCAGGGTAAGGACGGCAAGGGCAAGGACGGCAAGGGCAAGGATGGAAAGGGCAAGGATGGCAAGGGCAAGGATGGCAAGAGCAAGGATGGCAAGAGCAAGGATGGGAAGAGCAAGGACGGCCAGCAGTCCGAGCAGGACACCTCGAAGACACCGGGCCGAGATGAAATCAAGCGTGCTCGCCAGGAGATGGAGCGTGCGATCGAGGAGTTGAAGAAGAAGTCACGCGAGTCGGCCGCCGACCATCAGGACGAGGCACTTAGGGAGTTGCTCAAGGCGAAGGAGAAGCTCGAGGAGATTCTCAGGCAGTTGCGTGAGGAGGAGCGGAAGCTGTTGCTGGCGGCTTTGGAGGCTCGATTCCAGAAGATGTTGGCGATGCAATTGGCCGTCTACCGAGACACGCTGGTGTTGGGCCAGGTTTCGGCCGACGACTGGGTTGGTCGTCACACGACGCGATCGATCAAGCTGGCGCGTGACGAGGAGGAGATTGCGGTCGAGGCGATCAAGGCATTGACGTTGCTGAAGGAGGAGGGGTCGTCGGTGGCGTTTCCCGAGGCGGTGATCGAGTTGCGTGAGGACATGCTGGTTGTTTCGCGTCGGCTCGAGGAATCCAAGGTCGGCCAGCTGACTCAGGCGATCGAAAAGGACATCATCGAGTCGCTCGAGGAGATGATCGACGCGTTGCAGAAGGAGTTGGAGAAGTCTGAGGACGAGCAGAAGGATCAGAAGGACCAGAAGCCTCAGCAGCAGATGCAGGAGCCACCGTTGGTGGACAAGTTGTCCGAGTTGAAGATGTTGCGGGCGTTGCAATTGCGGATTAATCGCCGGACACGTCGACTGGCTCGATTGATCGACGGAGACCAGGCCGAGGACGTGGATGTGCTCGAGCAGTTGAAGGAACTGGCACGTCGTCAGGCTCGGGTGCAGAAGGCGGCCCGCGATCTGGCGACTGGGCGAAACCGCTAGTGGAGACGTGTCGGGGGGATCATGCGTCGACTGGTTGATTGGAAGGTTCGAACCGGAGCTCGTGACGGGGCTCGTGACGGGGCTCGTATCCGATACGGGATCCCGGCGATCGGTCTTGTCGCGATGTTGGCATGGGTGATGCCGGCTGTGGGACAGGTGAACGTCGAGGTGTTGACGTTGCGTGAAGCGTTGGCTCCGGTGTCGAGTGACGGTGGCCATGTGTTGGCCGGGCAGGTGGTGTCGGGTCGGTTGCAATCGTTGAATGCAGGTGGCGTGTCGGTTCAGTCGAAGAGCGGGTCGACGAGTCTGAAGTTGGCCGAGGTTCTCGAGGTCCGGTTTCCCATGGCCTCGTTGGAGGTATTGCCGTTGCAAAAGCCGGTTGCGGCCTGGGTACGACTGAGGGATGGCAGCCGGATTGGTTGTCGCCAGTTGGCTGCGACGCCCAGGCAGGTGAAGCTACAGGCGGTGTCGCTTGGTGACCTGACGATGCCGGCAGGGGCTGTGTCGTCGGTTCGTTTCGGCAAGGCGTCGACTGGTGTGATCGAGACGTGGCGTGAATTGTTGAGACGCGAGATCAAGCGAGATCGCCTGGTGATCCAGAAGGGTCGGACGCTGGATTATCTCGACGGAATTGTCGGGTCGATCGATGCCAAGCAGATCAACTTTCTGCTCGACGGTGACGAGATCCCGGTCCCGTTGAGCCGGGTGTATGGTGTAATTTTCTACGGCAAGTCGTCGACGGCCGCGTCGAAGGGGGCGGTGTGTCGAGTCCAGTTACGGGGTGGGGACCGGGTGGAGTTGTCATCGGTCGAGATCGAGGGTTTGACGTGTCGAGGCAAGCTGTCGGTTGGAGCGTCGTTTGGTGTCGAAGTCGATCGACTCGAGCGGATCGATTTTTCGGCCAGCCGAATCGTGTACCTGTCGGCCATCACGCCTCGGGTGGTTGAGCACGTTCCGTATTTCGACGTGACGTGGAAGTACCGTCGGGACCAGAATCTTGACGGAGGCCCATTGAAGGTTGGCGGTCTGCATTTCCGTCGGGGCCTGGCTCTGCATTCCAAGACACGATTAGTGTATTCCCTCGGGGGACGTCATAGTCGGTTCCAGGCCTGGATGGGCATCGACGCTCTGGTCGGGCGTCGTGGCAACGTGCGGGTGATGATTTCGGCCGATGGCAAGTCGCTGCTCGAAACCGATGTCCGGGGTACCGACAAGCCGCGGCTGGTGGATCTTGATGTCAGCGGGCGGCGGGAGTTGCAGATCCTGGTCGACTTTGGCAAGGATCTCGATATAGCCGATCACCTGGACCTGGCCGATGCGAGGTTGATCCGTCAGGAGAAGTGAAGGACGTGGTCGAACAAGTGAGGCGAGTGTTGCCGAGACTAAGAGGGTGGTGCAGGGTGAGTGTGGTGAACAGAATGAGCAGGATGAATCAGTCAGGGCAGGGTATCGTGAAACGATTCGAGCAGCGGGATGGCAGCTGTTGTCGGTCTTGGCCGATCGCGGTCGTGTTATTGGTTTTGGGTGCATTGCCACGCAGCGGCTGGGCGATCGATCCGGCGGTGTTGGCGGCCGAGGCGAAGCGGGTCGAGGTGTCGTCGCGTCTGGCGACGAGTGTGGTGGCGATATTTTCGCGCGGCGGCCGCGGCGGCGGGTCAGGGGTGTTGATCAGTTCCGACGGGTACGCATTGACCAACTTCCACGTCACCCGTGGCGCTGGCACGTTCATGAAGTGTGGTCTCAATGACGGCCAACTTTACGACGCGGTGATCGTGGGCATCGACCCGACCGGCGATGTCGCGTTGATCAAGCTGTTGGGTCGAGACAATTTTCCGCACGCGACACTTGGCGACAGCGACACGTTGCGTGTCGGCGACTGGACGTTTGCCATGGGGAATCCGTTCCTGCTGGCGACAGATTTTCAGCCGACGGTGACCTACGGGATTGTCAGTGGATTGCATCGTTACCAGTATCCGGCCGGCACGATTCTCGAATACACCGATTGCATCCAGATCGACACATCGATCAACCCGGGCAACTCGGGCGGCCCCTTGTTCTCGTCCGACGGCCAGCTGATGGGGATCAATGGGCGAGGTTCGTTCGAGAAGCGTGGCCGAGTCAATTCGGGGGCTGGCTACGCAATCTCGATCAACCAGATCAAGCTCTTCATGGATCATTTGCGTAGTGGGCGCGTCGTCGATCATGCCACTCTGGGTGCGACGGTGGCGACTCGCGAAGACGGGGCGGTTGTGGTTGACGGGATTCTGGACGCATCGGAAGCGTTTCGGCGTGGTCTGCGTGAGGGAGACGAGATCGTTTCCTTCGCCGGCCGATCCGTTCGCAGTGTGAACCAGTTCAAGAACATCCTGGGTATCTATCCGAAGGGGTGGAAGTTGCCGCTGGTTTTTCGACGCGACGGCGTACGAACCGAGACGTTGTTGCGACTCAGGGCTCTGCATCGCGCGAGTGAACTCGCTGGAGGCGGCAAACCGAAGCCGAAGCCTGGTGACAAGCCTGGCGGGAAGAAGAAGCGACCGAACCAGCCGTCTCGGCGTCGGCCTGCGGTTGCCAAGCCGCCCGAGAAGTACAAGCACCTTTACGTCAAGAAGTCAGGATTCTCCAACTACTACTTCAACCAGTTGGAGCAGAAGCGAACCTTGTCGGGGATGAGTCGTTTGGGTGATTTCGCTGCTGTGACGGGGGCGTGGGTGTTTCTGGGTACGACCGCAGCTGGCGACGCGTACCAGTTGACGTTAGCCGATTCGGGTGTGGGTCTATCGTGGAAGCAGCAGGCGTATTTTCAGGAGTTGTCCAAGTCGGCCGAACCGCTTGACGAGCCCAAGTCCAGCGGCGGCCTGTTGTACGCGATGCACATGTGGCGGAGTTTCCTAATGCAGAGGGAGCGGGTATTTGGGGAGTTCTACTACCTGGGCAGTGAACCACTGGACGGTTCGGGAGCACGGGTGGACGTGATGGTCAGTGAACTGGGCAATGTCCGTTGCCGGTGGTATTTCGACCGCAAGCGGGGTCAGTTGCTGGGTTGGGATTGTCGGATCGAGGAGGAGACGGACGAGTGCGAGGTACGATTCGGTGGCGAGATCGATTCGGGAGGCCGGCGGTGGCCAAAGACGATCACGGTCCGTTCGGCCGGTGGTTTGGTGGCGAAGTTTGCGGTCGAGACGGTGACGATCCGGCCGGAGGTGTCAAAATGACAAGCCGAACGATACCGCCCGCCTGGAAGTTGATGGTGATCGTGCTCTTGCAGTGGGCTGTTGTTTTTGTGTCGCGTCCTTCGAGCGTATCGGCTCAGTCGATTCACTCGACAATCAGCCGGGTCTCGCGGCGTACGGTGAAGGTGTTTGGAGCCGGCGGCATCCGTCGTCTGCATTCCTACAGCACCGGTTTCGTGGTGTCGTCCCGGGGTCACGTGGCGACGATCTGGAGTCATGTGCTGGATACCGAAGAATTGACGGTGGTGTTGTCGGACGGTCGCAAGGTGCGAGCGAAGGTCCTGGGTGCCGAGCCTCAGCTGGACCTGGCGGTGCTCGAGTTGGAGGCCGAAAATTTGGATTTGCCTGCCTGGGATCTTGAGGCGGAAGTATCGGACGCGGGGCCGGGGACTCGGGTGTTGGGTTTCAGCAACATGTTCAGGGTAGCCACCGGCGACGAGATGGTTTCGGTGTTGCACGGAGTGGTGGCTGCCAAGGCGCCTTTGGCGACTCGTCGTGGAGCCTTCGAGACGTCGTACGAGGGCACGGCGTTCATTGTCGATGCGGTGACGAACAATCCCGGAGCCGGCGGAGGCGTGCTGACGACTCGATCGGGTCGCCTGTTGGGGATGATCGGCAAGGAGTTGCGACACGCCGAGAGCAACACGTGGGTGAACTATGCGGTTCCGATTTCGGAGTTGAAGGGGCCGATCCAGGAGATCATTGCGGGCAAGTATCGAGCTCGTCAGCGTGAGCCGGACGAGGCCGATTCGGTGGCTCGGTTTACTCCATTGGAATTCGGCATCGTGCTGGTGCCTGATGTGTTGTTTCGGACACCGGCCTTTATCGACCGGGTGCAGCCGTCTTCAGCAGCCGCGGTGGCCGGGCTGCGGCCGGACGACCTGGTGTTGTTCATCAACGGGGACCTGGTGCAATCGTGTCGGGTGTTCAAGCAGAGGTTGGGGCGGATTGAATCGGGCGGCGTATTGAAACTGACGGTTCGGCGTGGTGACAAGTTGGTACCGGTCGAGTTGCCGGTGCCAGCGAAGCCAGCGACTGAGAAGGATGAGACAAGATGACGTCACGGCGGTTGATTGGAGTGGTTGAGTGTGTCGGTGTGTGGCTGGCGATCGGGCTGGCGCCGTCGATGTTGTCGGGTCAGCAGCCGGTCGATCAGCAGTCTCTGGAGGCTCGGGAGGAGCAGGCCTTCAAGGAGGCATCGGCGATGGTGGCTCCATCGGTGGTCCGCATCCAGACGGTGGGAGGTTTGGATCGAGTGGGTCGCGTGTTGACCGGCACGGCGGCGACGACTGGAGTCGTGGTTTCGGCCGACGGGTACGTCATTTCCAGTGCCTTCAATTTTGCATCTCGACCGTCATCGGTGCTGCTGACTTTGGCCGACGGCCGCCGTTTCCCGGCTCGGATTATCGCCAACGACCGGTCTCGGATGCTGACATTGCTGAAGATCGACGTCGACGGCCTGAAGGTGCCTCGAGTGGCTCCGCGTGACGGCTTCCGGGTCGGCCAATGGGCGATCGCCATGGGGCGGACCTACGAGAGTCCGTTGCCGAACCTGTCGGTCGGCATCATCAGTGCCTTGGACCGGATCTGGGGTCGAGCACTGCAGACCGACGCGAAGATTTCTCCGGCGAACTACGGCGGTCCGCTGGTCGACATCCGAGGCCAGGTGATCGGTGTGCTTGTGCCACTTTCACAGCGGCGTCTGGGGCAGACGGCCGGAGTCGAGTGGTACGATTCGGGAATCGGTTTCGCGATCCCGATGGCCGATATCGTCGCCACGTTGCCTCGTCTGAAGATCGGCACCGACCTGTTGTCCGGTTTGATGGGGATCACGTTGAAGTCGGGCGACGTCTACGCAACGGCCGCGGTCATCGATCGCGTGCGTTTCAACTCACCGGCCGAAAAGGCCGGTCTGAAGCCCGGTGATGTGATCGCCACGGTCGACGGAAAACGGATCGCTCGCCTGGTGCAGGTCAAAAACGCTCTGGGCAACAAGTACGCCGGCGACTCGATCAACGTGGTCGTTGGGCGCAACAAGCAGTCATTGGAAAAGACGATCACGCTGGTCGGAAAACTCGAACCCTACACACCCACTTACCTGGGCATCCTTCCCGCACGCACTATCCGAACTGCAGAAGCGGGGGAGGGCGGTGGCGGGGTTGACGTGGGAGGCATTCTGCCGGGGAGTCCGGCGGCCAGCGCGATGCTTCGTCCCGGCGACCGCGTGGTGCAACTCAACGAGACGCCCGTGCGGGATGCGGTATCTCTGTTTGATGCGATCAGTCGTCAGCGGGTGGGTGCCGAAGTGGCTGTGCATGTTGTACGAGGTGCGGCTCGTCAGGCGCTTTCGGCCAAGCTGACCGTCGTTCCCAACGAGGTGCCTGCGGTGCTCGAAGCCCGAGCCATCCCCGCTCCGGCCCCCAAGCCGGCCGATTTGCCCAGGACGGGTCGCTTCAACCGGGACCTGGCCGGTCACGATCACAGTTACTGGGCGTATGTGCCCGAGGGCTACAATCCGGCTCACGGGTATGGTCTTGTGGTTTGGATCCATCCGGGCAGTGACACGATGGAGGCGGACATCCATGATTTGTGGAAGCCGATTTGTGACGAGCGGGGCTTGATCCTGATCGGTCCGCGGGCGAAGGAGTTGGACGGTTGGAACCTGAACGAGGCGGGTTTCATCGAGGCACTGGTCCAGAAGACGCAGCAGACGTACAACATCGACGCCCAGCGAATCGTGTTGCATGGCTATTCGGACGGTTGTCGTTTCGCCTATCACCTGGCTTTCAAGTACCGATCGCTGTTCCGTGGCGTGGCGGCATCCTCTGAGCCGTTGAAGGTGTCTCCGCCCGAGAACCGCCCGGATCTCCGCCTTCAGTTCTTCCTGTCGTGCGGCGCCAAGGACAATCTGTATCGTCGCGTCCAGCAGACTCGGAACCGACTGGCTGCGATGAAGTTTCCGGTGACGTTGTCGAGTGTATTGGATGCCGGTCACGAGTATCCGCCGATCCCGGTCCTGGATGCGATCGGCCGCTGGATCGATCTGCTGGACCGGATCTAGCAGGCTGTTGAAAGTGGAGGGACTGTCTCCCGCAGTTGGCTGCTGAGGAATCTCAGAGTTCCCACGTGGCGTGCGCCGGACAGCCAAACGCACCCCCCCCTTGAGAACCGGCCTTTGTTGCCGTAGTTACAAGATCGTTCGACGACTCCCAAAGAGAAGTGTCGTCGCCGGCCCGTTGGGGGGTGTCCGAGTGCAGTCGTCACATCTGTGCGACGATTTCCAGCTTCTTCTTTTCGTACTCTTCAGCCGTGATCAATTCGGCATCTAACATCGTTTTCAGTTTTTGCAGCGTAGCGACCGGGTCGTCAGTTTGTGTTGTTGGGGGCGGTGCAGTTCCGCCAACAGCAGACTGCACAACAACACCACCGGCCGCCGCACGACTCGCTTCCAAGCTCCGCTGCCGACGTTCTTCAAGTGCTTTTTCCTCTTGCTCTTGCGCAAGTCGATAAATCTGCCTTGCCTGTGGTTTTGGCAGATAGTCAATGGCAAGGTGAGTTCCACTCACTGTCAGCACACTGATGGTGGCCCCCATGATGCCCTCCTTCAGTTTAGCGTCTCGCAACTCTCGCCAGACGTAATCCTCAAACGACACTCGACCGAGGACCGTTGGCTTGTAGATGATGAATCGTTTGTTGGTGAGCACAATACAATCTGGTGCGATTTTCACGATCGGTTTGTTCTGGATCGCGATGTAGAGCAGTTCTTCGTCACGCATAAGAATATCCTGGATCCGTTGTTGTACACGTTTGACAACTTTTGGATCCTGCGAGTCAGTAGTGAGCGTCTCAAGTACGGACCGCAATCCACCGTGTTGTGGCTCTGCCGAAACTACTGGTACCGGATCTTCTCCTGGAGCCAAATCGGTTGATGGCCGTGTGGTGTCATTGGCTGAGACGCGAGCGGAATCAATCAGCACTGAAACCGCGGCTGTAGGTGCGGGAACTACAGGGCTGTCGTTGCTTAGCGACGTATCATCACTGTTCCCCTGTTCGTTCAATTCACTTATTGGTTTCCATGGCCCAGACTCTGAGGTTGCGACCAAATCAGTCGCCCGAATCTTCATCGTTGCGATGGCGGTCTTAAGTTGCTCGGCCGTAATTGGACCCTTGACTGTGTGGTCTCGCTTAACGAAGTACTGATGGAGCATTCGAGATTCCTTTAGCTGAGCGAACCGAGAGCCACGAGCGACTTGTTTCCAGATCGCAGCGATGGTGAAGCTAGGCGATGATATTCGTAAACAGCGATGTGAGACTACTGACTCACCTGTTCACCATCCTTGATCCAGTTGGGATGTCAGCAGTCCGTCTGGTTCATGGAGCCGGGTTGGCGGCGTGTGCTTGTCGGGTTTGCCGTCTCAGTTTGTCGGCGAGCAGCAGAGTGGCCATGGTAGCTGCGAGTCCGAATCCGAGGGCACCGGCGGTAGCGGCGAACCACCAGACGAGGCCGACGAGCAGCCAGGCGATCCGATCGTGATGTGGTTTCCAGTGTTGGCTGCGAACGTGTTCGACTCTGGGCAAGCCCCGGGCGATGAGGGTGGTGAGCGTAATCGAGGCGAGCACTTGCCAGGCGATCCACCAGGCTGAGGTGGTGCGAGTGTTGTTGAGTACGGTTGTGGCCGGGCGGTCGTGGCGTGTGGGACGGTCTGCTGTGGCGGTCGTTGCTGCATCGGATTCGGCCGACGGGCTCGTGGGCTCGGATGTCTTCCGTGCCAGGCTCCAGTTGGGGCCGTCGAGTCGCCAGAGTGTGGCGTGTGCATTGGGGTCGAAGAGGTCTTGAGACAGGCTGTCGGGCCAGGCGTCGAGCCTGGTGACAGCTCCATCGGGAACCCAGTTGACGTCGTCGGACAGCAGCAGCAGTCGTTGCTGGACCTGGCGACCGGATGCGATGGGCAGCGGCGGTGTCCAGCGATCGGTGTTGGGGACATCGGGGAGCACGGCATCGAGGCTGACATCGGTGACGTTGCGGTAGACGGCTTCGAGTCGTCCGTTCTGGATCGACTGCGAATCCGGTTCGGCCTGCCAGCGAATGGGATTCTCGGTCCCGTTGACAGCCAGCAGCGCCGATTCGACTTGGATTTGAAGTGGTCCATTGAGACGGTCCCCGGGCAGCGGCATGACTCGAGTTTCCAACAGCCACGGCCCGGAGGGGTTGGGTTGCAGGCGGTAAACTATCTGCAGGGGCGTGGGCAGGCTGCGGCGGCGTATTCTAAGTGACACGGGTTTGGAATCGACGGGCAGGTCGAACCGACCTGCCAGCAGCTGACGGCTGTCGTCGGTCGACCCGGTCGGGTTGGTGGGTGCAGTTTCGTCGGTACGAGTCAGGCGGCCGGCTTCTTCGATCACGACTTCGATCTGAGGTGAGTGATACAGGCTGAGTGTTCTCGAGGTCGTTTGAGCGTCCTCGAACCCCAACTGAGGTACGACGACGGTCCGGGTGGTTGGCAGGGGCAGTACGGCCTGGATCGTGATGTTCTGAACATTGGCCTGTGTCTGGTCCTGGGACAGGTTGGCGTCCTTGAGATACAGCACCAGGCGATTGCCAATCCTCGCACTTCGGGCCAGCCGTTCGGCTCCGTCGGGTTGCTGAATGCTGGCGGAGGTGATGGTGAGTCGAGGGTCGACGGTCAGGGAGTGATGAAAGACGGACGATTCGGTCGTTCTGGCGGTTGCCGTGTAGGTCAACTGGATCTGATTCTCGTCGATGTGTAGGAACTGTTCGACTCGAACAACGCGTTGAGGTGCCAGTGGGCGGATCTCAACGGGAATCGCGACGGGTCGATCGAGAGACCAGGCCCAGGTGGCCAGTGGCGTGGGAGTGTCTGGGTTATCGGTGTCGATCGTGTCTGTGCTATCTGCCGCGTCGGGCGTGTCTGCTGTGTCGGGGTTACCAGCGAGCCATGCTCGAGTGAACTCGGCGACATCGATGGCCTTGGCGTCCTGGGGCATGGGGTTGACGAGCTGCAGCCGAAAGCCTCGTGCCGGGTACAACCCCAGTCGCAGTGGGCTGTCGATGACGGGGATGGTTGGTTGGCCGTGTTCGAGGGTGATGCGGGGTTGGATATCGAGTCGGTCGGCTTGGGTGACCAGTGGCAATCGTCCGACGATTCGGAGTACGAAGTTGTCGGTTCGAGGAGTCGTGAATTCGACGACGAGGATTTGTCGTCCGTTTCGAGACGGGAGTGTCTTGAAGCCGAGCAGTTCGGGTGCGGTGATGTCTCCGCGACGCAAGACGAGTTGTTTGGGGAGTGCGAGAGTCAGGAAGTTGACTGGCTGGCCATTTGGCGTCACCGTCAGTCGGTATTCGATGTGTGACTCGAGCGGGTGGACGCCGATTCGGCACAGTGGTGCGACGGTGACGGTGTTTTGTGGTGGCGAAGTCGCGGCTCTGGTGTTGTTACTGGTCCAATCGATTCTGAGTCGTTGTTGTGCTCCGATGCGGTAGTGTCGGGGTTGTCGATCGACTGGGATCGTTCCGGGGACGGAGACGGACGGGGTGGTGTTGGGCAGCACCAGTTCCAGTCGTCCGGACAGGACAGTGGGGATGGCCAGGTCGACGTGTCGGCCTTGCGTCGTCGACGTCACGGTTGGTCTGAGGTCGAGTTCGATCCGGTCGACTCGTCCCAGCCCGGTCGAGGCCTTGGGCAGGTCCAGCAGCAGGGTTGTGCCGTCAGCGTCTCGAGCCAGCGGATGCCGTTGGCCATTGACTCGGCAGGCATCGGGTCCGAGGTTGATTCCATCGACGGGCAGAGCGATGCGAACGTCTGCCTTGCGAGCGGTGATCACGGCTTCGAAGGTGGCTTTCAGCTCAATCGATCCATCGTTGGCGATGGTGCCGGTGTAGTGAGCACTTCGCAGCAGTACGTTGCTGTCGAGGTCACCGGCGGCGGGATCGGACCTGAGTTGTTCGAGGAGTTTCGGGCGTACAAAGGCGAAGGGGACCTGTTTCGAGGGATGGCCATCGGCATCAACGGGGAGCAGCACGTCGGGGCGGTAGGTTGGTGACGGGTGGGGTGTTTGAGGTGCCGTGGTGGAGGAGTTCTGTGCTGTGGCGTGCGAGAGTCCGGCGAGAGCCAGCAGCAGCCCGAGTCCGCTCGAGATGCCTCGGTAGGTTCGAGTCGACCCGAGCGAGATGGGATCGTGGTCGGCCAATTGGGTGGACGAGTGTGCCAGCTGTCCGGTTCGCCACAGCGACTTGGGGATCAGCAGTAGAATCCAGCAGGCGGCCAGGGCGGCACCGGTCAGCAGTGTCCAGGGTGCTGGCATCCACCAGCCCAGCAGGACCAACACGGCCAGCCCGGCGGACGTCCATGCCGCGGGTATGGGGCGATGCGACATGCGGCAGTATCCTCCTGCGATCACAGTCATGGCGAGTACCATCCAGCTGATGGCCACCAGGCGATCGTGCCGCACCAAGCTCAGAGGCAATCCGGCCGGCACCGATTTGAGACGCGTGCGTGTGGAGTCGCTTGGGTTCGAGTCGGATTGGGTGGTGGTGTCGGTTCCGAGGAAACGCCACCAATCGACTGGCGAGAGCGGATTGAAGACTCCGTGGCGGGTGCCTCGACCCAGTGGACCCAACCAGCGATCCGTCCAATGTCCACAGGCTTGGGTCCGCTTGGTCGTTGCTGGTCGGTTCGAGGTCGACGTGAGTAGCAGTCCGGGCGGTGCGACGACCTGCCAGTCGAACGTGACATCGAACTCGAGTTGAGGAAACTCGATTGTGCGGTTCCAGGCCAGGAACGACGAACGTGAGGGGGATGCGTAGCGGATTTCGATGTTCCGCAGTGCTCCGTGTTCGAGAGGTGGAATCGAGAGCCACGTCCCATCCGATTCTGCTCCGGCGACCTGGCCGTTGACCAGGACGGTTTCGAGTTGCGAGGGTGTTGGCAGTCGAAAGCGGAAGGGTTGTCGAAAGCTGTCGCCGGAAAAAGTCACTCGGGCCCGATGGTGATCGGAATCGGCGTGGAGGGGCGCCAACCACGACAGGACCTGCATGGAAACGGCCCGGCCGGTGCCGGATGAAATCGAGGCGGGGCTGGTGGCTGATGGCGAGAGGGGTTCGATTGAGTTGGAGTCTGGTGTGGGAGCAGAAGTGGACTCGGGGCGTTGGTCTGCGGGTGGTGTAGAGCGTTTTGGGTTGTCGGGGCGTTTTGGGTTGTCGGGGCGTGGTGCCGAGTCGGTTGAGGTTGAGTGGGTTGCATCGGGGACCCAACGGAAGAGTCCACCGGGTGCGGATTCGGTGACGGTTACGAAGCTGGCGAATTGTGACCAGGGTTCTTCGAGCGATTCGGATCGGACCGGTTCGAGTCGTCCGTGGGTGAGATCGCCGAGGTGAGTTCCTTCGAGTGAAACGGCTGCGGCGAGCAGCAGTCGATGCCGGTCGCAGTCGAGAGGTTGGATGAGGGGTAGGTCGTTGAGATCGAGCGGGCTGCCATTACGGCTGAGTTGGATCAGTAGTGGGCGTGTGGAGTTGGAGTCGACGGCGTCGGACCATTCGACGATCAGTTGTTGCCGGTTGGGGGCGATCGCTTCGGTCTGCCATTCGACGTGCACGCTGGCATCGACCGGACGCAGATCGACGATATTCCAGCCCGGTGCGAGTTGGGCTCGAGTGGAAAACTCGATACCGGACGTCGCGGACCAGGCAATTTCGGCCGAGGCGACCCACCCGGTTTGACTCCGGTCAATCCTTGCTAGGACGTCGGCTGTGAGTGATCGTTGTGGCTGTCCGATGACCAGTTGGAGCGACGTCGTATCGGCGACCCGGCTGAAGGTGAAGCGACGTCCTCCGACTGCATCGGCGGTCTGCTTCCAGCCGACCGCCTGGAAGGTCTTCAATTCGAGTGGTTCGCGGATTCTGAGAGTGAGGTCGGGTTGAGTTGTTCCGGGTGGGAAGCCGATGGACTGGGCGCCGACGACCTGGAGTTCTGGCAACCGCCACAGGCGATCGGGTTGCAGATCGGCTTCGATGGTGATCTGCAGGATTCGCGAGGTGCTGGTGAGAGCGTGGGGGAGCGGGTCGGGGAGGGTGATGCCCCAGGTCTGTTTGGGTCTCGATGCCAGCGGCCGGGCATCGACTTGTTCTCCATCGTAGAGAATCGACTCGACACGGACGTCGGCTGGCATCGACACGACCAATTCTCGGGTCGCCGGTCCTGTGCGTTCCAGGACCAGTTCCGAAACGATGCGGACTCCATGCACTGCGATTTCACAGCGGCTGCGTTGTCGAAGCAGGAGCCGTGAGGCAGTGGTGTTGGCTGCGGTGTTGGCTGCGGTGTTGTGTTGGAGGAGTAGAGTGCAGTGTGTGAGTTGTCCGAGCAGGACTTTGAGTCGTCGGTGTCGGTTGTTTGTCGTCGCCGAGCGAGTCGTGGTGACGTCGGTGATGTATCCGTGTGACGTTGTCAGTTGGAGTGTTGTGGGGACATCGAGGGTCAGCGAAGATTGGACAGCGGGAGCGAGTGGGACGTGGAATTCGACGAGTGAGGCGATTGGGCGGCCTGCGAGGTTCCATCGTCCGGTGACGGTGGTGGAACCGGGCGGCACGACGAGCACGACGAAGCCGTTGGCGTTTGTGCCCCATGGCAAGGGCTTGCCATGGGAGTTGAGCGACTCGATGGCGAGTCCCAGCGGAGCCAGCGGGATGGTTTGCGGGTCAGTCGAGTTGTTGACGACGTTGAGTGTGAGTCGTCCATCGCGGAGCCGATTGCGATCGACATGGGCCGAGTAGTCAGCGGATTGGATCCAGGCCGAGCGTGGCCGGGACATCCGGCGGTCTCTTTTGCCGAGCAGTTCGAAGTAGTCTTGTCTCGGCACGGCTTGCCAGGGCCCGGGGGGCCAATCGGCTGTGCGGTTGTCGTCGACGGCCTGGACTTTGAGCGAATTGGTTGCTGGAGTCTGGGCAAGGGCCTGGTTGCCGGTCGCGGCCAGTGCAAGTACCGCGAGGGTTGACCAGAGGCGCCAGTTGAGTGATCCGATGGCCCGGCCGGTCATTTCTGGACTCCCGAATCCAGTTGGGCGGTGACATCGAGATCGTCCAGCTGTGACGGATCGGGTGTGGTGTGAATGGCGGTTGAGGGTTCCGGGCCGGCGATTGTCCCTGGGGCCAGCAGGAAGTCATCGGTCGACCCGTTGTCGCGTGGCCGGGATTGGTGTTGGTCGTGTTGCAGGGGTTGATTTTGGGAAGATTCGAAAGCGGCGAAGTGGATTGCGGGTCGTCGACCGAAGCGGCGGTGCAGGAGTGTAGCGAGTGTGGCGAGAGTCAATCCCAGCAGTGCTGGTTGCAGGAGCAGTGTGATGGGTTCGGCGAGCCACAGGGCCGATACCGAGACAGCGAACGCGGCGTAGAGGAATGTGATGGGGTGTCGTGTGTGTGGCACGTAGAGCAGAACGAGTCCACCGAGCAATGCCAGTCCGGCTCCAAGCAGAACGAGGCTCCATTGTGAGATCGAGTGGATGGTGAAGGGGCTGGGCGCTCCGTAGTTGGTGAAGACGTAGGCATTGCCTCGGGTGATGTCTGGCAGTCGTGGCGAGTGTCCGGGGACGGCGAGCCAACTGGCGGCCTGATCGAAGCGTGGGTCGGTGACGCGAGCGAAGTGCAGAGTTTGCCACAACCAGTGAAATCGTGCCGCATGGCCAGTGGCTCCGATGAGCAGGTGTTGACCGACCGGGAGGTGGACTTGCCAGAGTGTTTCGCCGACGTGAACGGATTGTTTCAGTTGCGGAGCCACCAGGCTGTGACGTCCGGCGAGGATCCCGGTTTCGGAGCGGTCATGGAGTTGGTAGTCGACCTGCAGCAGGTGGACGTTTCCGTCGGGGAATCTCGAGACATCCAACCGGAACTCGGTGCCACCGTCGGGAGTGACGGTTTGTCGGAACTGGTCGTTGTCGAGTCGTTGCGAGTCCCAGGCGAAGACCGGTGGGCGTTCCATCTGGATTTCGGCCGGGAATGTCAGTGCCAGCGTCGTGACCTGTCCGTTGATGTGGTAACAGGCGAAGGCCTGGATGATGCCCTGGTCGAGGTCCTGGATCACCTGGGCGATGGCGATCTTGGGGACGGTGAAGCGGTGCGAGTCGGCGCGGTCTCCGAGTCTGAGGGCGAGGTCGACCTGAGCTGGCGAGCCGCTGGCTCGCCACAGCGGCCGGTTTTCGACGTCGAGTTCCGATTGCCACCGTGCGTCGTCGAGCACCGCATCGATGCCACCTCCACCGATCAGTTCAAACCGAGTGGACGTGAAGGCCGCATCGGTACTTTGCAGCAGTGGAATCGGAGTGGAGACTGACGCGATGGCGTACAGTTGCGGAGCCGGCAGAGTGTAATCGGCGAGGATGCGGAAGGACCCGAGTCGGTCTTCATCGAGTGGGATATCCAGTTGTCGTTGTGTGCCGACTTCGACCCCCTGACGGGCTTCGAGCGGGATAGGATCGGAGTCGGGATCGGCCTGCAGTCGGAACGCGACCTTGAGGTCTTGCAGTGGCCGGGGGACCATCAGCTTGACGGACCCGACCCGTGCGTACTGGACTTGGTAATCGACCTGTTGAGTGACGAGCAGTTTTCCATCCGAGTAATTGGCGACGACGGCCGAGGATGTGGTGATCTGTCCCACTTGCGGGATGACTTTCACCTGGAATTCGGCGACACCCGGCGCGAGTCGGAAGTAGTCATCGTTTCCGACGATGCCTTCGGTCAGCGGCCTGGGGAGCGAGATCAGTTGTTTGAGTTGAGCGGAGAGTGGTCGTGTGGTGGTGTCGTTGCTGGCTGTCAATTCGCTGTCGACATTGATGGCTCGACCGACGACCAGGATCGGTTGAGCCGGCGTGGGTGCCACGAGTTCCGGCAGGGTGAGTGGCACGGCGGTGTTGGCGGTGATGGACCGTGTGGCGGTGAAACGGACGGCGAAGCGACCATCGGTGGAGCTCTGTCGAGCGGCCAGTCCGACTCGGAGAGTCTGGTTGGTTTCGTCGTAGCGAAACTGCAATTCGGGCGAGTCTCCAGCGGCGACTTGCCATCCCTGTCTGGTCCAGCCCGGCCAGTGAAATTCGAGGGCTTCTATGGCGCCGCGGAAGACCTGTGCTTGAGGTATTTCGACGATCAGTTGGGCGGACGATTCCGAGAGTTTGAGGAACAGTTGGGGTTCGGCGACGAAGCGTGGTTGGATGACGAGCAGGTCGAATTCCAGGCGGAAGGGTTGTCTGAGGATTTCCCAGGCGCTGGCGACGTCGTCACCGAAGAGTGTCGAGAGAGTGGGTGAGCGAGGCAAGCCTCGGACGTTGATCCGATGAACAAAGCGGCCGAGTTTGCGGTTGCTGCGGTAGTTGTCGAGCAGTTTCATAGCGACGTGACCGGTTTCGTAGCGGGCGGTTTCGACGCGGAACCCATCGATGACCAGTGTTTGGCCATCGGGAGGAAAGTCACCCTGCAGGGTCCAGTGGATTTCGATCGGCACGGCTGCAGCGTCGGTGGTTACATCGACCAGCGGGAGATGCACTCGAGCGGGCTCGTCGGGATCGATCTGTGGATCCTGAATGGCATCACCTTTGACATCGAGCAGTCGATAGCCGGTGGGCAGGTCGACGGTGATCGTTTCCGGGCGACCCTTGAGGACTCGGATTCGGTGAACGGCTTTGAGCACAACGGCGTCGGTGGTGGGTTCGACGGCGAGGGCGATCGAAGAGGCTAGGACGGTGGAGTCGTCGTCGTCGGCGACGGTCGATCGCCATGAGAGATCGACTCGATCGCCGACGCCGTGAACTTCGATCCGTGTCATACCATCGGCATCGGCGCGGGTGTTGGCCTGCCCGTGTCCGTCGGCGGTGGTGACTCTCAGAGAATCACCGGGGACGCGTAGCACGAGTTTGGTGCCAGCGGCGGGAGGTGTTGGGAGAGCCAGTTGCAGTCGGTGATCGGGGTGTTTATGGAGCACCGGCACGCTGAGTCGGAAGGACAACACGTGGAGCCCCTTACCTTTGAGCCACCACCTCAGTCCATCCGCGGCGTTGGCCTTTCGCGTGTCTGGTCTCGAGTCACCGGGTCCTTGGTGGGTCACCTTGGAGGCGAGCACTGTGTTGCCCGTCTTCATTCTGAGCACGATCGGAACCCACTGGTTCTCGCTCTGGACCCGCACCTCGACCTTCGCTTCGAGCAACGCACGGTCCCGGTCGACTCGACCATCGAGCGTGACGCTGGTGACGTGAAACGGTGGAGCCTGTTGGCCGGTCTGCCAGCGGAGGAAGTCTTTCCAGAGGTCAGTCGGGACGGGGATGCGTTTGCCGTCGGGGCCAGGCAGGTAGATCCAGTCGCGTGGATCGGGCGTCGTCGGCTGAACGGGCCGAGTCGGCGTGGTGGTGGGCGGCTTGGGTTGTGGCTTGGGTTGTGGCTTGGGTTGTGGCGCAGTTTGTTCACGGGCCGCCGTCCTGTCGGTCGATTGAGCCGATGCGGCGTCGACGGCCAGAAGGCAGATGGGCAGCAGCAGCCATTGGCTGCTGGAGGCAAGACGCAGAACGCGTCGGAGCGAAGGAAATTGCATGGAATGGTGTCCAACCGATTCCATGGTATCCGTGCCTCACGGGGTCGTGAAGCATCAAACTTGGCGCCACTGCACAATTGCCCGGTCTCGGTCCCGGTGTGGCAGTACGAAGTTGGGGTTACATCAACTGTGAGAGTTGTTCGTGCAGGGGTGTTGCGTTGCTGGCGAGCAGGTCGGCGACGTCGACATCGAATCGCCCTCCATCGATCGCGGTGACTTGTCCGCCGGCTTCACGAACCAAGAGTGTCCCGGCGGCCATGTCCCAGGGTTTGAGCGTGGTGGAGAAGAAGGCATCGAGTCGTCCGGCGGCGACATAGGCGAGGTTGAGTGCTGCGGAGCCGGTTCGCTGGGTGTGTTGAGCCGAGACGAGGACTCGGAGGAACCTGTCGACGGCCGGGTGTTTGGCAGATGAGATTCCGACCGGGAGGCTTGCGGTGACCAGTGCGTTGTCGAGATCGGTGACCGATTCGGACGAGACGGAAATTGGAGTCGAGTTGAGCCACGCGCCCTGGCCGCGTCGGGCGGTGAACAGTTCGTCGTGGCTGGGGTCGAGCACGACGGCGACTTCGAGTTCACCCTGGACTTCCAGGGCGATCGAGACGGCGAAGTAGGGGACGCCGTGAACGTAGTTTCCGGTGCCGTCGAGGGGATCGATGATCCAACGACACTGGCCATCGGCTGCGTCCTGGACGAGGTCCTCTTCGCCGAGCAGTCCGTGATCGGGAAACCGGGTACTCAACAGGCTGGCGATCGCCTGCTGGCTTTCGAGATCGGCTTCGGTCACGACGTCGCGTCGGCTTTTTTCGGTGACACTGAACCGGCCGCGCCAGGACATCAGGATGTCGCCGGCGACTCGAGCGGCCTGGATTGCAATTTCGAGTGCGTCGTCGAGTTCCGAATCTGAGCCTGGTATTTGGCTCGTAGTTTGATCAGCTGCCGGGATGTCCCTATCCGTCACATCGAGCTCCACCACGCGAACTGTTAGCCAGCCAAACCGGCCGCTTGACGAACGGCCGGAGTCTGACGGCGATTCTAGTCGGCGGCGGTCGGGTTGTCTTGTGCGACGTCCGGGTTGACCCAGCATGGCAGTGGTGTCTTGGCCAGTCCGGCCAGCAGGTTGTTGGCGGCGATTGTGGCCATGCCATTTCGGCTATCGACAGTGGCACTGGCGATGTGCGGAACGATCAGGCAGTTGGGCAGATCCAGCAGTGGGTCGTTGTCGGCGGGTGGTTCGGGATCGGTGACATCGAGTCCAGCGGCGAAGATGTTATTATTCTTGAGTGCGTCGTACAGATCGCTGCTTACGTGCAGTGGTCCTCGGGCCGAGTTGATAAAGACGGCGGTGTCTTTCATGGCATGGAAGGCCTGGGCGTTGAACATGCCTGTGGTGGATTCATTGAGATCGGCGTGTATGGAGACAAAGTCGGACTGTTCGAGCAGGGTGCCGAAATCGACCTGTCGTGCACTCAGTTCGGATTCGGCGGCGGCGTGGCTGTACTGGTCGTGATAGAGCACGGGCATGTCCCATCCTCGGTGGCAGCGTTTTGCCATGGCGAATCCGATGCGGCCCATACCGACGATACCGATGGTCTTGCCACAGAGGTCCAGGCCGATGTGGCCACGCGGTTCCCACGTCTGCCAGTTTCTTTCCCGGACAAAGTCGGCGGCTTCAACGATACGTCGAGCGGCGCAGATGAGCAGGGTGAAGGCCATGTCGGCGGTGGCATCGGTGAGAACACCGGGTGTGTTGCCCACGCGGATGCCTCGGCGAGTGGCTTCGGCGACATCGATGTTGTTGTAACCGACGGCGTAGTTGCTGACGACGGCCAGTTGATCTCCAGCGGCGTCGAAGAATTCGGCGTCCACCTGTTCGGTCAGCAGGCTGAGGACTCCATCGCAGCCTGCGATCTTTTCGAGCAGGACATCTCGAGCCGGAGGCAGTGGTTCGGACCAGACGTCGATGTCGCAGGCGTTGCGGACGATGTCGAGACCGGCGTCGGGGATGTTCCGGGTGACGAAGACTCGGGGCTTGGCATCATGTGTCATGAGTGAAGCTCTACTTGAGGAGTGCGGTGTGCTGCGGTGTGCTGCGGTGTGGTCGAATCGTCTGTCGACTCCGTTCGACCTCGGCGTGGCATTCTCGAAGCGTGAGTGTTCGAGGGTGTATTGGCCCCACGTCCGGTGGAGCCGGCCTGCCTGCTGAGAGTGCCAATTGCATCTGGACTGCTCTGTTCAGTCTATTGGTGCCGATTGACCGTAGGCAATCACCTAATCGGTTTTCGGCCATCGCGGATCATTTCGCGGGCCGCATTTCGCCCACACGCACCCATCACTCCGCCTCCGGGATGAGACGCGCTCCCGCAGAGGTAGAGGCCACGGATGGGAGTCCGGTGGTCGGCCCAGCCGGGTACGGGTCTGAGGTTGAACAGTTGGTTGATCGGCATCGCACCCTGGAAGATGTTGCCTCCGGTGAGTCCAAACATCGATTCGAGGTCAACGGGCGAGAGGACCTGTTGGTGTAGGACGGAGCCGGGGACATTGGGTGCATAGCGAGCGATTTCGGCCAGGCATCGTTCGAGTAGCAGGTTGCGGGCCGCATCGTCCCAGTCTCCATCGGCCAGTTGGTAGGGAGCGTACTGGACGAACAGCGAGAGCAGGTGATGTCCGGGTGGTGCGATAGTCGAGTCGACCGAGGTGGGGATGGTCATTTCGACGATGGGCCGCGAGGAGATACGTCCTTGTCGAGCGTCCTCGAAGGCGGTTTCGAGGTATTCGCAGCCGGTCCCGATGTGGATGGTGCCTCGGTGTTGCGGCCCGACGTCCTGGTGGCCTGGGTAGCAGAGGAAGTCGGGCAGTTGGTCGACGGCGAGATTGATCTTGGCGCTGGCGCTGGCATAGTCGATCCGGTCAACGGCTCGGATAAACCCATCGGGGAGCGCCGATGGGGCGATGAGTCGTCGGAAGGTCTGGTGGGCATCGATGTTACTGGCGACGCGTTGTGTGGCGATCGGAGTCCCATCGACGAGGACTCCGCTGACGGTGTCGCCGTGTGTCTGGATCGTTTCGACGGTACATCCGGTCCGGATTTCGACACCTCGTTCGATTGCGGCGGCGGCGATCGCATTGGCGAGTCCTCCCATGCCACCTTCGACGTAACCCCACACTCCTCGGGCTCCACCGGCTGAACCCATCACGTGGTGCAGCAGGACGTAGCCGGTGCCGGGGGCCGAGATGGGTTGAAAGGTGCCGATGATCGCATCGGTTGCCAGAGTACTTTTGAGCACATCGGATTCGAACCAGCGATCGAGGATGGGTCGAGCGGCTCCGGTGAGCAATTCGATGGCTTCGGGCAGGTCTTCGCCCAGTTCACCGAGTGCCTGGTGAAGCGACCAGGCGGATCGAGCGTCACGGATCTTGGAGAGGAATCCTTGTGGTCTCCAAGAATTTGGCAGAGGCAGCAGGTTGGGTGCGGTTTGTGTGAGGACTGGTTCGAGTCGTTCGGCGATTCGTCTGAGCAGATCTTCGTAGCGTGGGAAGGCTTCGGCATCGGCCTGGGAGAACTTGGCGATTTCTTGTCGATTCGCGTCGCTGTCGGGTCCGAGCATCAGCGATCTTCCGTCGTCGGTCGGTGTAAACGACGACGGATTTCGGGGCAGCACCTTGTATCCGTGACGAGCGAGATCGAGGTCTCGTTCGATTTCGGGCAGTAGCAGGCTGACGACGTAGCTGGCCGTTGAGACCTGAAACCCCGGCCAGGTTTCTTCGGTCACACAGGCTCCTCCGACGGTGTCCCGTCGTTCGAGCACGAGGACATTCCAACCGGCGGCCGCGAGATCGGCTGCACAGACCAATCCATTGTGGCCGGCTCCGACGATCACGCAGTCATACGAGTTGGTCATTACCAGTCTCGGCCTGCGGGGGTATCGCGTTTGGTTCGCCGTCCGCGAGTGTGTTGGTGTTGTGTGTCGTGTTGTCCGAGTGCACATCTCGGCCCAAGCGGAAGGCGAGGTTTCCGAGGTGGCAGAGTGTGCTGCTGGTGGTGCCGCATTCGATGTCGGCGGCTGGAGTGTGCCGTGATCGGATGCAGTCGAGGAAGTTGGCGATGTGATCGGCATCGGCCGATTGACCATCGGCAACGGGGGCGTGTTTGCGGCCGTAGATCTTGTAGCCACCGCGGTCGATGATCAGCGTGCCGAGTTCGCCATAAAACGCGGTCCCATCGCTTCGCCCTTCGTGTCCTCGACTGTTCCACAGCCGGTGTTCCCAGGCGATTGTGGCGTTGGGATAATCGAACTGGGCGCAGAGGGTGTCAGGTGTTTGGCGATCGTCCTGGAAGTGATAGATGCCTCCGCTGGCAGAGGTACGTGTGGGGAGTTGCAGTCCGAGTCCCCAGCGGGCGACATCAAGCGAGTGGACTCCATAGCGACCCAGGGCCCCGGTGCCGAAGTCCCAAAACCATCTCCAGCTATCGTGAAATCGGGCCGGGTGAAACGGTTGGTCGTTGTCCGGCCCGAGCCACGCCGCGTAATCGACTCCGGCGGGCGGTTCGCTTGCCGATCGGGTTCCGATCGACTTACCGCGATGCACGGTCCAGGCCCGAGCCAGTCGGACGCGGCCGATTTCCCCGCCTTGGATCAACTCGATCGCTTCGAGGAAGTGTCGCCCGCTGCGTTGTTGCAGTCCGCAGGCGATCACCGATGTGGAGTCATTGGCGAGTTGGGCCAATTGCCGCGACTCATCGATGGTCCGCGAGACGGGCGCTTCGAGATAGACGTCCTTGCCGGCCTGGCAGGCCAGCCGAGTCATCGTGGCGTGGTGGTGGTCGGGCGTGGCGATAACGACGGCATCGAGATCGGGTCGATCGAGGACACGACGGAAGTCGTCACAGAGTTCGGGCACGAATCCCTGTGCTTCGCCAACTGGCGAGGTGGCTGCGGCCAGCACGGCGGGATCGACATCACAGAGGACTGCGACTTCGGTGTCGCTGCGGCTGGCCATTAGAGTGGCGAGTTCGAGTCCTCGTCGCCTGGTTCCGATGACTCCGACGTGGATACGTTCGGTTGGAGAAGTCGACGGGCGAGCGGTAGCCAGCGAGGCGACTCCGGCGGCCGCGGCACCGGCCACCGCGGCATTCTTGGCACTGTGGCCAAGGAACTCGCGACGGCTGAGATCGGCGTGTGGATTGGGCGGTGGTGTCGCGGGCGAGGGATGGACCATACGGCCAGTGTAACATTGCGATTCAGGCGACCGCCAGTGGCCGTTCTCCTGAGGGATCTTGACAGGCAAACGGGATTGTGAGACGAAGTCACCATTGGTCGACATCACAGCGGGATGAGTCTTCGAAACTCCCGGAACCACAGCCGGTCCCTGGCCCCGACCTCTCCCGAAAGTCTCTTGAGACGGAGTTAGAATTGATGGACGGTGCAAGACGGATGATCGGGCGTTGTCTGGTCCTCGGCGGGATCCTGCTGGCGACTCTGGTGATTTCAGCAGGTTTGCTCGCAGTGTTCTCGTCGGCTGGAGACCGTACGGTTGAGACGGTGATGAAGGTGATTACCGCGTTGTCGTTGCTGGGGATCCTGGTCGACGGCGTGGTGTTGCTGGTCGCCTTGGGCTTGGTGGCGACGGATTGCGACGGCGAGTCGTAGGTTGCCGGGCGGCGCGAGCGGGCAGGTTGGGTGTCAGTCCCAATCCAGAGGCGATTGCCAGGCGTGTTTGAGTTGAGCGAGGCTGGAATCGACCAGGAGGTTGTCCTGGGCGCCTCGGATTTCGAGTCGGCAGTTATTTTGGGTGTTGCCGACGAGGACGACGGGTTGACCGTCGAGGGCGTCCCGAAACTCGTCTTCGCAGTCGGTTGTCACCTCGACCAGGAAGCGGGTGTTGCTTTCGGAGAACAGCAAAACGGCGTCGTCGAGTCCGCCGCAGTCGCTTGCCAGTTCGGCGAGTTCGAGAGAGGCTCCGATGCTTCCGGCGAAGGCCATCTCGGCGACAGCCACCGCGAGTCCTCCTTCGCTGAGATCGTGGCAGCTGCGGACGGTTTTTCGCGAGATGGCATCGTGGAGTTTGGCGAAGAGTTGAGGAGCGTTGTCGAGGTCGACTCGAGGCACATGCCCACCGGCGAGTTGATTGACGAGCGCGAAGTGGCTGCCTCCGAGTTCATCGTGGGTGTGGCCGACGAGCAGCAGTCGATTGCCGGTCTGCTTGAGGTCCATCGAGACGACGGAGCGAATGTCATCGATTTGTCCGAGAGCGCTGATCAGCAGAGTGGAGGGGATGGCGACGTTGTGACGTGTTCCGGACGAGTCGTCCCAGGCGAATTCGTTATTGAGGCTATCTTTTCCGCTGATAAAGGGAGTTCCGAAGGCAACGGCTGCGTCGTAGCAGCCGAGTGCGGCTCGGACGAGCGTTCCGAGTGTTTCGGGTCGTTCGGTATTTCCCCAGCAGAAGTTGTCGAGGATGGCGATGCGTTTCGGATCGGCCCCGGTGGCAATGCAGTTTCTGAGTGCTTCGTCGATGGCTGCGACGGCCATCGCGTAGGGGTCGAGATCGCCATAGTGTGGGTTGAGTCCACAGGCGATGACGAGTCCGCGGTTGGAGTCGAGGTCGGGTCGTACGACGGCGGCGTCAGAGGGGCCATCGTCGGCGGCTCCGACGAGCGGTTTCAGCACGCTACCGGCTTGCACCTCGTGGTCGTACTGCCGGATGACCCATTCCTTGCTGCAGACGTTCAGCGACCCGAGGATCCTGGCGAGGTCGTCATCGAAGCGATCACGGTCGGGGAGAAGGAGGTCGATGGTGGGTGGTGGTGAGTAGACGGCTTCGCGGATGACCGGTGGTCGTCCGTTGTGGAGGAAGCCCATACTGAGATCACCGACGGTGGTGTCGTTGTACTTGAGCACCAGTCGATCGCTGTCCTGGAACTCTCCGATCACGGCGGCTTCGACGCCTTCGGAGTCGCACAGCGAGTGGAATTCGTCCCAGTGTTCCGGCGGCACGGAGAGCACCATACGTTCCTGGGCTTCGGAGATCCAGATCTCGGTGTAGGAGAGTCCGTCGTATTTCAGCGGAGCCCGTTCGAGCCAGACTTCGACTCCGAGTTCTTCGCCCATTTCGCCAACCGCACTACTGAAGCCTCCGGCTCCACAGTCGGTGATCGCCGTGAACAGTTTGCGGTCTCGGGCTTCGAGCACGACGTCGGCGACCATTTTTTCGGTGATTGCGTTACCGATCTGGACGGCTCCGCCCGAGAGTTCTTCGCTGTGGTCGGTCAATTCGGCGGATGAGAAGGTCGCGCCGTGGATACCATCTCGTCCAGTCCGGCCTCCGACGGTGACAATCAGGTCGCCGGGTCGAGCGGCTTTTTCGGAGAGACCGACGGGGATGGTGGCGACGTTGCCGCAGAAGACCAGCGGGTTGCCCAGGTAGCGGCTATCGAAGCAGAGTGCTCCGTTGACGGTGGGGATCCCCATCCGGTTGCCGTAATCGCGAACGCCCGAGACGACTCCATGCATCACGCTGCGTGGATGCAGCACACCGGGAGGCAGTGTGTCGACGGAGGTGTCTGGTGGGGCGAAGCAGAAGACGTCGGTGTTGCAGACGGGTCGGGCTCCCAGGCCGGTTCCCAGCGGATCACGAATCACTCCGCCCAGCCCGGTGTTGGCACCTCCGTAGGGTTCCAGCGCCGAGGGGTGGTTGTGGGTTTCGACCTTGAAGCAGACATCGAGCGTATCGTGGAATGTGACGATGCCGGCGTTGTCGCGAAAGACGCTGACGCACCAGTCGTCGTCTCCGAGCCGTTCGCGGATCACCGCGGTGGCTTCGAAGATGGTCTCCTTGAGCATTTGTTCGAAGTGACGTTCTGTGGATTCGTCACGGTAGTGAATACGTCCGCCGAGGGTCTTGTGCGAGCAGTGTTCGCTCCAGGTCTGAGCGACGGTTTCGAGTTCGATGTCGGTAGGATCGCGGTCCTCGGATACGAAGTGGTCGCGAATGGTCCTCATTTCTTCGAGCGAGAGGTAGAGTTGTCCGTCGCGGCTGCATTGGGTGAGTGCCAGGTCGTCCATCTGGCGCAAAGCGACATGTTTCAGTTGAAACGAGTAGTCGCAGCCGTGGTCGATCGACTCCATGTCGAGCGAGCCTTCGACGATGTGTTCGATGGCGTCGTTGGCGAGGACTCGTTCGGCGAGACGTGCGATGTCATCTGCCGAGGCATCGGCGTTGATGCGGTACTTGCGGCAGGTGGCGACCGCTTCGGCTTTCAACCCCAGTTCTAGCAAAGCCGCCATGGTGCTTCGGGCGACATTGTCGGTGACACCGGGTTTGAAGAGCACGTTGAGCAGCCGGTTGTCGGCGTCGTCGGGCGAAGTCTCGGCGTGTTGAATGGTGCGGATGTCGTGGTCTTCGACGAGCGAGTCGACGAGCAGGCTACGGGCGGTTTCGGCGACCAGAGCGGGTTGGGCGTCGGTCTGGATCAGGAAGCTCCTGGAGGCGTGCAGATCGCGGACGGTCGTGATGCCCAAGTCACGGCTGGCCGCGAGCACTCGAGCGGCCTCGCGGTCGATTTCCGAGTCAGCGGGTCGGACTTCGAGTTCAAAGAGCATGCCATCCCTGGACGAGTTGGAGTGGTTGGCGACGGTGGACCGGGAGCATCTCCCGTGGCTCAATCCAGTCCGTCGCGTTGTCTTTTGGCCTCTTCGAGCAGCTTTTGCAAGGCACTGTAGTCGTCGTGTTGGAGTGCGTCGGAGAATTTTCCGAGTCGAGTTTGTAGTTGTGCGAGAGCCTGTTGGACGGCGTCATTGTTTTGGCTGAGAATTGGGATCCACAGTTCGGGGTCGCCCGAGGCGATGCGTGTGGTGTCGCGGAACCCGCTGGCGGCGAACTGGGTGTCGGATGCTTGGAGGTTTCCGGCCAGCGCCGCGGCGACGAGGTGTGGCAGGTGGCTGGTTCGGGCCAGTGCCCGGTCGTGTTCCCGCGGCTCGCGGCGAACGACAACGGATCCGAGATCACTCCAGAACTGTTCGATGGCCTGGATGTCGATGTCTCGAGACGCCCCAAACGGCGTAACCACACAGACTCGTCCCTCGAACAACTCGGGGTCCGCGTGTTCAAATCCCTGCAACTGTGATCCGGCCAACGGGTGCGACCCGACGAACGCGGGCCCGTTACTCCCATCCAGGTCGGCCAGTTCTTCGCAGACGATTCGCTTGGTGCTACCCACATCGGTGATCAGGGCTTGGGAGTTCAGGACACTGGCCAAGTCTTTTGTGTCGGCAACAATCTGGTTGACCGGCGTGCAGACGACGGCCAGGTCGGCATCCTCGGCGACAGCGATATCGGTCGATCCGCAGTCGATCAGCCCGAGTTGTGTCGCAGCTTCCAATCGGGATGGGTTTCGACCGATGCCGACAATGCGTTGGGCCAGTCCACGCCGTCGGGCTGCTGCCGCGATCGAGCCTCCGATCAGTCCGACGCCGAGAATGGCGAGCGTGCCGATGCGTGGCTCGGACGAATGAGCGGACTCGGGCATCATTCTGGCTGGGCGGCGGCGAAGTGGGGGACGAGACAGGAAGGGATCGTAACCAACCAATCGGATTGGCGACAGCGGTGGGGGAGGCAGAGAGGTGAGCGGCGAGGGTGGAGTGGATGGTCTCAGAGCAATTCGGGGATGGGTTGTCCTTCGCAGTAGGCCATGGGTCGTCCGATGGGTGTGATCACCTCTTTTTGGGATTCGACGCCCATGCGTGCGATGATGGTGGCGAACAGGTCTGCGATCGAGACGGGGTGTTGTGGTTTGCGTTTCTGCCCGCTGGGATCGGTGGTTCCGATCAGTCGCCCCGCGGGCAATCCGCCGCCTCCGACGAGGCAACTGAACGCGTGTGGCCAGTGGTCGCGTCCATCGAGCGGATTGACGGTGGGAGTCCGTCCGAATTCTCCGAGCACGAGGACGATGGTCGAATCGAGCAGGTCGTGCTGTTTGAGTTCGGTGACGAGAGCTGCGAGTGCGGGGTCGAGTGCCTGGGCCTGTTGTCGGTGTCCGTCGAAGTTGTTGGTGTGTGTGTCCCAGCCGGGGAGAGTGACTTCGATGGCACGGACTCCGGCCTGGACCAGTCGCCGCGCGACCAGGCAGCCCCTGCCAAATTGCGAATCGCCGTAGAGTTGGATGGTGTCATCGGATTCGTCATCGATTTGGAAGGCGTTGAGTTGATCGGAGTTCATCATGCTCAGGGCGCGGTCGATCATCAGTTGATGTTGAGTGCTGTTGGTGGCTGCGATTCGTCCACGGCCGAAGGATTCGGTGACGATCTTGAGTCCTTCGAGCCGCCGCTTCTGCCTGGGTGCCTGAATCCGTGTGCGGATATTTCTGAGTGCTTTACCGGGGTCGTGAATCTTGTAGGCGTCGTACTGTGCGCCGAGGAATCCGCCTCGAGCGGGTTGTGGACCGCGTCCGAGTGAGACATGTTGCGGGATCTCGATGGCCGGGTCCCAGCGTTCCTTGGCGAGGATGGCTCCGACTGAGGGGTGAGTCAGCGTGCGGTCGGGGCTGTAGCCGGTCTTGACCACGTAGACGCCTCGCTGGTGATCGCCTTCGCGTGAGACGAGTGAGCGGATGACTGAGAGTTCGTTGATGATTTCGGCGGTACGGGGGTAGTCCGAGGCGATCGCGAGTCCTTTTTGGCGGGTGTCGATGGCGGTGGTGTCGCCACCGATGGCGTGTCCGGGATGAGGGTCCCAGGTCTCGAGTTGACTGGAGCCTCCGGCCAGGCAGAGCGTGATCAGCGATGTGGGTCGACTGGGGCCTCGGCGGGTCGTAGCCCGGGCGCTGAGTAACGGTCCGGCGACGCAAAGGCCTAGAGCTGTAGCGGCATGTTCGAGCCAGATCCGCCGGTCGAGTGGCTGGCCGAGGGGTGCGGATGCAAACGGGACTTGCGAGGCGGACATGCGTCTAGTGGTTCCAGGAGAATTCTGGTGAGTTGAACAGGATCCAGAAGATGTCTTCGACGGCTTGTTCACGGTTCCGGCCTCGCGTATCGGCCAGCCACTGTCCGAACACGGCTTGTTCCTGTGCCCTGGGTTTTCGGCCCAGGCAGGTTTCGAAGCAGGTTGCCAGGCACAGCGGGTCGTTTCCGACTGTCGCCCGTGCGATGGAGCGAGTGGCGGTGAAGGCTTCGGAGCGAATCAACTCGCGTGGCAGTTGGCCGTTCATTCTCAGCAGTGCCTGAGGAATCGTGCCAACCTGTTCGGCCAGTTCTTCGTCTCCGAGGTCTCCGTAGTCTTCGACGAAGTTCTGTTCGCCGAAGAACCGGCGGGCTCGTGTAAAGAGGTGCGAGTGGCGGTCGATGGTCTTGATCGAAGCGGCCTGCAGCATGGATCCGATGACCTGTTCGGGGCGGAGTCGGATCAGTGGAAACACGGCCCAGGCGTCTTCGCGTCGTCTGAGTTCATCGGGAGACAGTTCGGGGGGGGCGAGCGTGTCGGTTGTTGAGGAGTCGGGGCTGGGAGTTCGCGAATCGAGTCGGAAGGGTCGGCTGGCGGCGATGGCGTGGACGAGCCATTTGAGTTCACGTCGGTGAGTTCGAAAGTCCTGAGCGAGCAGGTCGAGTGCTGCGGTGGCGGGGTCGCCGGGGTCGGGCAGGTCGTCGACGGGCGAGAAGAAGGGGCGTCCGAACATCTGGCCCCAGACACGATTGACGATCGCTCGATCGAATCTCAGGTTCCGCGGATCCGTAAGCCACCGTGCCAGTCTCTGTCGGGGTGTCCCGTCGGCAGGCAGCCATTGCTGCCCGAAGGGGACCTGTGGTTCGACGAGGCGAGTTGAGTCGCTGTCGGTGTCGTCGGAGATCTGGAACGTTTGTTCCAGGTTGTCGTCGATCCCCAGCGGCGTGAAGCGGGCCGGGGCATAGAACGCGGCGAGTCCCTGGAAATGAGTCTGTTTCCAGCGTGGATCGAAGAAATGGTCGTGGCACTGGGCACAGTCGATCCGTTGTCCGAGGAAGGCTCGGATAGTCCGACCGGCGAGCACTTGTTCGTCGATATCGTCGTTGATCTGAGCGATGGTGATGAAGTTGGTTTCCGGCGACCCAGTGGGCAGTCCTCGAGAGGTGACCAGTGCGGTGACGATCCGATCCCACGGTCGGTTGGCCGCCAGTTGATCAGCCAGCCAGGCATGGAACCGGTCGCGACGAAACGCCAGGAACGGTCCTTCTTCGGCACCGACGAGGGCTCGGCCGAGTCGTTCGGCGAAGTAGGTTGCATAGCGGCTGTCGTCGAGGAGTCTTTGGGTCCAGCGTTCGAGTCTGTTGTCGCCGGAGTCGGATTGGAATTGTCGGAGTTCTTCGAGGGATGGGATGGTGCCATGCAGTGCGAGCGAGAGTCGTCTGAGGACGGCGAGTTCCGAGGCGTCGTCGGCCGCCGGGATCTGGTCATTCTGCCAACGCGTTTCGAACCACAGGTCGAGTTGTTTGGCGGTGTCTATTGTGACGAAGCGTTCGGGGAGTCGGTTGGGTGTGAGGATTTCGCCGGTCGGGCGTCCGGCAACGGCTTGGACCAGGGCCAGCAGTCCGACGACAACCAGCAGCAGCACGGCAGTTCGTCGCAGGATGGTCATGCCTGTAGTGTCACTCGAATCGATCGTAGCCGCAAGACGATCCGCGTCGTGGCGTGGCGGTGGTGTGGCGGTGGTGTGGTGTGGTGTGTGGGAGTAGAAAGTGGAGAGGAGAAAGTGGAGAGTAGAGGGGAACGATGCAGGGAGTGGGAGGAGGCGAGGTGGAGTTGTCGGAAGCCCCATCGGGTGCGGTGTTGAGTGAAGTGTTGCGGTGTCCTCGTGTGTTGAGACATCCGTTGCGGGCGACCGGCTGGTTGATCCGCATGCTGTTTGGTCTGTTCAGTCTGACGTTGTTGTTGGCGGTGATTGCAGCGATTCCGGTGATCAACATCCTGGCGTTGGGTTATTTGTTGGAGGTCGAGGGGCGATTGGGTCGGACGGGCCGATTGCGGCATGCGTTTCCGTTGCTGGAGATTGCACCGCGGTTTGGAGCGATCGTGATGGGTTTGACCGGGTGGTTGCTGCCGATCTGGCTTCTGACTCAGGTCCTGGCCGACTACCGGCTGATTGCACCGACGAGTCCGACGACGTTGTCGCTGGTCTGGTTGCACGCGGTGGCGGTGGTGTTGGTCAGTGTTCACCTGTTGTTGGCTTTGTCACGTGGCGGCAGTCTGGGTTGTTTCGTGCGTCCGTTGAAGAACGTGTTGTGGTTGATCTCGGAATTGCGGCGTGGCGGTTATTTCGAGCGAGCCGAGAGTCACGTGCGGGCGTTCGTATCGCAGATGCGGATTGCTCACCACTTCTGGCTGGGCTTGCGAGGGTTGTTGGGTGGATTGATCTGGCTGGTGATTCCCAGTGCATTATTCCGGGTTTACAGTCAGCCGGACCATGTGGGTCAGTTGCTGGTGACGTTGTTTGGCGGATTGAGTTTGGTGCTGGTGTTGTCGTGGGTGCCATTCCTGCAGGCTCGATTGGCGACCGAGAACCGCATGAGAGCGATGTTCGAGCTGGGTGCAATCCGCGACTTGTTCTGTCGTTCCCCGATGTGCTGGTTCTTGGTCATCGTGCTCACTTCGGCTCTTTCGCTGCCCCTGTACTTGTTCAAGGTCTATCTGCTGCCAGCAGACGCGATGTGGATGACGACATTGGTGTTCATCATGACGATCTACCCGGCTCGGTTGATCACAGGCTGGGCGTATCATCGTGCGGCGACTCGACCGGTCTGTTCGTACCGGATGTGGCATTGGTTCTGGCGACTGTTGATGTTGCCCGTATTGAGTTTCTACGTGTTCTTGTTGTTCTTCACTCCGTTGTTCAGCGAGCACGGTAAGCGCGTGTTGTTCGAGCATCACCTGTTGCTGTTGCCGGTGCCGTTCTAGGCGTCTGGGGAGGCGTCTGTGTCGGGTGAATGGCGTACGGTCGTTCTGATGGCGACGGCTGTTGTGATCTCGTATTATCAGCGAAATCATCGTGGTGCGGCGTGATCCTGTGTCGCACCGAGGCATCGAGAGTTCCTTGTAGCGAGAATCGACAACGATGGCCGACACAACGACCGAGAGCATCCGTAACGTGGCGTTGGTGGGGCATGGAGCGACTGGCAAGACGACACTTGCCGACCTGTTACTGTTCAAGTCGGGGGTCGCGTCGCGAGCCGGTTCGGTCGACGACGGCAGCAGTCTGCTGGACACCGACGACGAGGAGAAGGCCCGCAACTCGAGCACCACGTCGTCGATCATCCATTTCGACCATGCCGGCAAACTGGTGCAGTTGATCGACACTCCGGGATTCCCGGACTTCAGCGGTCAGATGTTTGGTGCCTTGGCTGCGGTCGAAACGGCGGTGATCGTGATCAGTGCGGGAGCGGGGATCGAGGTGAATACGCGGCGGGCTTTCGCTGCTGCCGGAGCGGCTGGTTTGGGGCGGATGATCTTGATCAACAAGTGTGACATGGACAACGTCGAGTTTGCCGACTTGGTGGGCGAGATCCAGGAGGTCTTCGGTCATGGCTGTGTGCCGTTGAACGTGCCGGTTGGAATTGGCGGCGAGTTTTCCGGAGTGGTCAGTACGCTCGAGATTCCTGACGAGGTCCCGGACGGTGTGGAGATGGACCTGGTTGAGGTGCACCAGTCGTTGATGGACGCGATCGTTGAGGCTGACGAGGAGTTGATGGAGCGTTATCTCGAGGGCGAGACGTTGTCACAGGCCGAGTTGTCATTGGGTGTGATGGCGGCGATTGCTTCGGGCACGCTGATCCCCATTTTCTGCAGCAGTTCCAAGACCGACGTCGGTGTCGACGAATTTCTGGATGCCATGGTCGACTGCTCGCTGGCCGTGTCCGATGTGTCGCGGACGGCGACATGTGGTGGCGAGGACGTGGTGGTCGATTCTGCCGGCGGCGACCTGGTGGCCCAGGTCTTCAAGACCCGCATCGATCCGTTCGTGTCGAAGATGAGTTTCATCCGAGTCTTCTCGGGGACACTCAAGAAGGATTCGAACCTGCACGTTTCTCGACTGGGCAAGCCGGTCAAGATGGGTCAGTTGTTGTCGGTCAACGGTGCCGAGCAGGCAACGGTCGACCAGGCGGTTTCGGGTCAGATTGTGGCGTTGGTCAAGATGGACGATTTGAGGGTGTCGGACACTCTGACGGCGAATGCCGGTACCGAGTTGCCCGTGATCGAGTTTCCTCGACCGATGGTCGGCCTGGCCGTCGAACCCAAGAGCCAGGCGGACCAGACGAAGATTTCCGGGGCATTGCAGAAGATCGAGGACGAGGATTCGACATTCCGGGTCGAGCGGCAGGCTCAGACCAAGGAAATGGTGATGATGGGGATGAGTGAATTGCATTTGCAGGTGATCGAGAACCGGATGGCCAGTCGGGACCGGGTCGAGGTGGTAACGCGGGCTCCGAAGATTCCCTATCGCGAGACGGTGAGTGGTTCGGCCGAGGGGAGTTATCGTCACAAGAAGCAGACGGGTGGAGCCGGCCAGTTTGCCGAGGTGCATTTCAAGGTCCAGAGTCTCACTCGGGATCTTGGTGAGCCGGACGAGTTTTTCATCAAGGCGAATTTCGAGAACCTGAGGTCATTTCATTACGACGACGATCTGAACTACAGTTTCATCGACCGAGTGACTGGCGGTTCGGTGCCCAACAACTTCATTCCGGCGGTGGAGAAGGGGGTCCGCGAGAGGATGGAGCAGGGGGTGATTGCGGGGTTCCAGGTCCAGGACTGCACGTGCGAGTTGTATTTCGGCAAGGATCACCCGGTCGACAGCAACGAGACGGCGTTCAAGACTGCGGCCAACCGATGTTTTCGCGAGGTGTTCCTGCAGGCAAGCCCGGTTTTGCTCGAGCCGATCGTCAAGTTGGAGATCACCGTTCCGGATGCCTTCCTCGGCGACATCACCAGCGACCTGAACACTCGTCGCGGTCGGATGGAGGGGATGGACAATGCCGGAGGCGGTTTCCAGGTGGTGTTGGCGAAGGTTCCGTTGGCCGAAGTGACCACGTATTCGCGGTCGCTTTCGAGCATGACCGGCGGCGAGGGGTCCTACAGCTACGAGTTCAGCCATTACGAGCAGGTGCCGCCTCAGGAGCAGTCCAAGATCGTGGCTGCTGCCGCCAAGCGGTCTGACGACGACGGCGGCGAGTCGGGCTGATTACCGTCGTCGGCGTCTCAGGATCGACCGTTGCCAGGTCTCGAGTTGGTGCGAGATGGCACGTGGAGTGAGTCCGACGATGTCTCGCCGCGGCGTGATGTTGGGGCGTCGGCCGCCGATTTCGTCTTCGAGTCGTTGCAGCCAGGGTGGGACATCGATTCCCGAGCCGTGAGTCAGGTCGAGGTATTGGTCGACTTCGTCCTGCAGTTTGTTGAAGGCTGTCGACGAGTCACGTCGTGCTCGGGCATCATCTCGAGCGGTCTCGACCAACGATCTCATGCGGTTGACCGCCAGCGGTCTCAGAAACCGTTCGGCCAACCGGTCGGCCAACGCCGGGAGTCTCATGCCCCACAGTGTTTCGAGTTGTGCGAGTCGTTCGAGGTGCAAGTCGGCACTGCGTCGGACACCCTGGCTGCAGATATCTTCCCAGACGGTCGCCAGCCAAGGGAGTGGTCCTTGAGAGAGAACTTCGTGAGCGATTTCCGACGGCGTGAAATTCCAGGCATCGCGGTCGTAGTTGGCTTCGAGTCTGAGGAAGTCGAGCAGGCAGTGGATCTTTTCTCCGTAGTCGGATTGTGTGGTGGTGGTGTTGTATTCGATGAATCGGGAGTAGCGATCGATGATGGTCTGGTAGATGAGTTGCAGGATGTGAGCCGCGTGTTCTCGATCGAGTGTTCCGTCTTGGAGGTCGTCGACGAGTTGGCTGTGAGCCAGGGGATCCTCGGCGACTTCGGTTTCGAGGTGTTCGAGCAACCAGTCGGTTCCCTGGTGGAGGATGGTGCGGACGTGCCCGAGAGTGAGTTTGGGAGCGGCGAACAGTTGGCTGCCGTAGGCGGTGATGAAGTTTTTGACATCCTGCCAGGTGTCATCGGAATCGATGGCTTCGGCGGCTGCCAGTCGCGTGCGGCTGCTGTGTCTGAGCCAGGGGATCTGAAAGCGATCGACAATTTGTCGGACGGCATCGAGCAGTCGTTCGTCTCGATCGAGACCCGAGCGGGAGGAGCGTTGATCGGGTCGTCGCGGGCGTCGCGGCAGTTGAGCCGGGTGGGGGTTTCTTATTTGTCGAGGTCGAATCCGCGGTGTATTTGCGGGCAGTTCGGTGCGTGAGTGCGAGCGTTGCGTTTGGGGCCAGGCGGGTGCAGCCTGGCAGACGGCCTCGAGGGTATGTCGCAGTGCCTGTCGAAACAGTCGGTCGGATTCGGTGACGGCGGCGCCGTCGGGTCGTGACGTGCGTTCCATGTGGAAGGCGGTTCTGAGCACCTGTGAGGTTTCTCGAAGCAGGCCCAGCCTGGGCAGGTGTTCGACGAGGAACTGCAAGTCGGCATGTCGAGTGCGAGCGGCGAGCATTTGGTGCGGGTCGCCACCGGCATCGAGTGGGACATAGAGCAGGGGTTGGCGTGCGAGGCGTCTGAGTACAACGGGCAGGGCGGTTCGGATGGTGGCCGTATCGCCGTGGATGACGGCTCCGGCGAGTAGTCTCCAGAGCCGATCGATTCGGCGATCGCCGTCGCGTGCTTGAGACGGTGCGAGTCCTCTGAGCATCAACTCGGCACGGCGTGCCTGCACGTGGACGCTCATCACGACCTGCAGCAATTCGTACTTGGTCTGCATCTGCACATCGAATTCGACGCCCGAGTCGCTGTATCCCGAGGGGGTTGGGATCTGTTGTTGCCAGATGCCGTCGAGCAACGCGAGCAGTTCCTTCTGCATGGTGTGGGCCTGGCGGGTCCAGTTCCTGGCCTTGTCGGGATCGAGACCGGGCAACTGGGGTGCTCCGGCGACAACCTGTTGCCAGAGCCGGGCGATCGATTCGAGGAATTTCAAACGAGGCACCAGTTCTCGGTACAGGCTTTCGAATTCGGTCGAACCCGGCAGGAAGCCTTCGTCGAGCAGTTCGCTTTCGAATCCGTCGTCGGCGCTGTCGCGGAAGGTGACATCGTCGTAGGCGGCCGAGAACAGGGTTTCGGAATCGTCGTCATCGAGACCGTCGTCGTCGTCGATCAACTCGTTCTCGAATTCGTTGTCGTAGTCCAGCAGCGGGCCATCCGATTCGGCCTGCCACCCGGATGGCTCCTCGACCGGACTCTCTCCGTCCTCCTCTCCGTCCTTCTGTCCGTCCTCCTGTCCGTCCTCCTGTCCGTCCTCCTGTCCGTCCGAATTCAGTCCGATCGAGTCGAGGAGTTCTTCGAGTGGAGTGTGTTGTGTGGGCGAGGCGAGACCGACGAGTTGGTCGTCGAGTCGAGGGACGTTCCAGTAGGATTCGGCGTTGGCTTCGAGCACGGCGAAGAAGCGTTCGACCATCCGGGTGTGTGGATCGGAGGGTCGGACGTGATCGGGGTTGGTGGCGAGTTCGAGCCATCGTTGGAGCAGGCTGGCGATGCTGGTGTGCTGTCCGGCGAGGTCACCGGGCGGTGCGTGGTTGAGCCATTGCATGAGCAGTCCGAGCGTGGCTGGCAGGTCTCGTCGTTCGAGCAGTGCGTCGACGATCTGAGCGTAGGCCGGTCCGGCCTGGAATCTCGAGAAGTCTTCGACCTGCTGCGCCCAGAACGCCAGGTCGCCTCGAGCCGCTCCGGCCGACTGCCACGTCGCCAGCACTCGGGCGGCTTGCGAAGCGGACCACCAGCGGCGGACTCCGGATTCGGCATCGAGGTCGACGACGATCGAGGCTCCGTAGCCATCCCAGTTCAGTGCGAGGCTTTGGAAGTCGTTGTTGAGTTGATCGACAAGTTTCTTGTGTCCTCGCGCGGCGGCTTCCGAGAGTGCGGTGCCGTAGGCGGAAAACAGTCCTTCCATCAGTGTCAGCAGATCCTCGAGTCGCACGTCGGGGATCACGTCTTCTCGGGAATGAAACAGCGGGAATTGGGCTTGAAAGCCGAGGTAGTTCCAGGGGTCCGGCAGTGCTCCGCAATCGATGCCTCGATCGAGCAGTTCTCGTGCTTCGGAGAGAAGCTTACGAGCCTTGAGCAGGTCGCCTCGTTCGGCACTCATTTCGGATGCCGTCAAGGCGCATTGGATTTCGCAGCCGAATCGAATCGAGGCGGCCGGGATCGATTCGGCCTGTTGCAAAGCGGCGATGGGGAAACCCATGCGAGCGTAGAGCATGGCCAGTTGGCGGTGCTGAATCTGCCGGGCTCCGTAGCTCGCGAGGTAGAGGTTGAGTTGTTGTCGGACGTGTCCGAAGGGTTGTTGAGTGCGGCTGGCCAGTTCCCCGAGCAGTTCGGCTCGGTCTCCTTCGGCCCGCACGATGTGGGATTCGTAGAAGGCATCTCTGAGCCGTGCGACGACCGGCAGCAGGGTGGTCAGCGAGACATTGGAGTCGTGAGTATCGGGGCCGGCTCCGCTGATTGCCGAGGCCATCAGCACGGTGCCGGCCAGCACGATCGCGGTGTCTTCGAGCACGGCGGCGGGATCGGCACCATCGGCGACCATGGCTTGGGTCCAGTCGACGAGTGCATCGAGGATAATTTGTCTGAGAATAAAGCGTCGGTTGAAGCCCTTGGTATCGATCTGGTGCGGGTCCCACTCACCGAACATGTAGGTGGTCCGCTTGTTGACCGGGTGCAGGTGGTCGTGAGCCCTGAGGTCGACGGCCAATTCGTCGAGGTGTGAGGGGTCAAAGTGAGCGATGAGCAGCAGTTCGGCGGGCGTCTCGTCGAGCACTTCGATCGAGCGGGCGATCAGGTCGTGGTAGGGTCCGACGGCGGCTCCGGCTCCGGCGAGGAACAACGGGGCGGGGCGATACCGTTCGTGCGGGTACGGTTCGCAGAACTGGTCGTTTTCGAGGACGGCTACGGGACGGTAGCCGAGGAAATCGTTGAGTTGATCGAGGGCCGATTCGAGGAGGGGTTCGACGTCGTCCCAATCGGGTCCCTGGGCGAGAACCGCTTCGAACATCTTCACCAGCAGGAAGGGTTGTTCGAAGTCGAGCTGGTCCAGGTGGTGCAGCAGGTCCTGGTGATGGTGTTGATAGAGCGGTGCCAGTCGGTCGAAGACGAGTTCGATGACGGCGGCGGCCTGTTGGCTGTCGGCCAGGGCCGGGGAGGTGTTCGAGAGTGTCTGGAGAGATTCGTTGAGTTGCTGACCGACCTCGTGCCAGCAGCCAACGCTGCCGAAGTGTTGGCAGAGTCGATTGAGGTTTCCGGCGAAGGCCGGGTCGTTGGTTCCGCCCGAGAGGTTGATGTAACCGAGGATCTCGGCGATCAACTCGGGTAACTCATCAGGATGGGCGGAGCGGGATGCGGTCATGAATGTCGGGCCGGGAGTCGCAGGAGACTGCGTGGTCGACCGGGTCGATTCGACTATAGCGATCTGAGTGCTTGTCGAAAGTGTGAGCTGGCCTGAGTGAGACGGGTTGCAATCGACCGACGCGTATGCGACTCTCCTCACGACATTTCTAGCGCCCAGGCCTGTTGCTACGGCGTTCCGTTTGCCTTGGGATCCGGAATCCGCCTGATGGCCGAAGAGACTCAGAACTCAGACAGCACGATTGAAGCGGGTGCTGCTGCCGAGGACACGTCCGACCGTCAGTTCGAGGCTCCGAGGCTGGGTTCTCGGGAGATGCCCGAGTGGAACACGGGCGAGTTGATCGAGGCACCGGTGTTCACGTCGCGAAACTGGTTCGCGTTGTTGGGGCCGGGTCTGATCATGGGTGGTTCGGCGATCGGTGGTGGCGAGTGGTTGTTGGGGCCGAAAGTCACGGGAGTGTACGGTGGCGGCCTGCTGTGGTTGGCCACTTTGAGCATTCTTGGCCAGGTGCTCTACAACATCGAGATCAGCCGCTACACGCTCTACACCGGTGAACCGATCTTCACGGGCAAGTTCCGCATGATGCCCGGCCCCCGCTTCTGGGTGGTTGCGTATCTGCTGTTCGATTTCGGCAGCATTTTCCCCTATCTGGCCGCCAACGCAGCGACTCCGGTAGCCACTCTGATTCTGGGTGGGAACATACCGCAGCCGGACAAGTTGCCGTTCTACGAGTTGATGTCTCACAACTTCGACTGGTACCTGATGAAGGGGCTGGCCTATGCCATTTTTCTTGGGGCGTTGGTGCCGTTGCTGTTTGGCGGCAAGATTTACCGATCGCTGAAGGTGGTGATGACCTTCAAGCTGATCGTCGTCTTCGGCTTTCTGTTGTTCTTGGCCTTTGGGTACTCGAAGCTGTCGACCTGGAGCGAAATCGGCCAAGGGTTTGTCAGTTTCGGCACTGTCCCGGTGCTTCGGGGTGAGGACACCAACGGCAATGGCGAGCTGGACGCTGGAGAGGACTGGGACGGTGACGGCCGGCTGGATGTGATCGAGCAGCAGACCGACAGTGATGGGGATGGAGAGACGGACGGTTTTGTCGACGAGGACGGCGATGGATACCGGGACGGCCGGAATGTCGACAGCCTGTGGTCGATGTTTTCGGGCAGCAGCAGTTTCAAGGACATCGACTTCACGATGGTCGGGTTCATTGCCGCACTGGCTGCGATTGCCGGATCGGGTGGACTCTCCAACACTCCTGTCAGCAACTACACCCGTGACCAGGGCTGGGGGATGGGTCACCACGTCGGTGCGATTCCGAGTGCTTTTGGAGGTCACGACATCGAGTTGTCTCATACCGGCACGGTGTTTGAAGTGACCGAGGAGTCGTTGCCTCGTTGGCGCGGCTGGTACAAGCACGTGGCTCGAGATCAACTGGCGATCTGGCTGCCGGCCTGTTTCATCGGCATCGCATTGCCAGCCATGCTTTCGATCCAATTCCTGAGCTATGCCGACGCCGACAAGGGTGAAAGCTGGGCGATGGCGGTCTTGACCGCCGAGGGAGTTCAGAAGGTTGTTTCGAGCGAATCGGGCGAGGGGCTGGGAACGTTCTGCTGGTTCATGACGATCTTTTGCGGTTTCCTGGTTCTGGCTCCGACCATGTCGTCATCGGCCGACGGGATCATCCGTCGCTGGGTCGATGCGTTCTGGACGTCGAGTGCGAAGTTGCGAGAGATGGATCCGAAGCACATCCGGGTGGTCTACCTGAGAGTGCTGATGTGTTATGCCATCTTCGGCTGTTTTTCCTTGTCGCTGGATCCCGGCATGCTGATCAAGTACGCCACGATGTTCTTCAACGTGGCATTGGGTGTCAGTTGCTGGCACACGGTGGCGATCAACAGCAAGCTGTTGCCGCGTCCATTGCGGCCTCACTTGGTGATCCGTGGCCTGATGATTCTTTCGGGCGTTTATTTCTTCATGCTAGGCACTCTCGCCGTGCTCAAGACCACCGGTTTGCTCGACATGATCACCGGGTGAATTGGTCTTCGAGTCAGCGGTCTCGACGGGTTTTGGCCGTCTGAGGGGCGAGGCGTCGTGTTGACGCTGTCTCGGGTTGGCCCGAAAAGGCTCAATCGCGTGCTCCGGTTGCGCCGACTCTATCGAATATGCGAACGGCCACAGCCGCCCGTCGCGGGGTGGTCTGCGCCGAATGGCTTCGCATCGATTCACAGTCAAGGCGAGCGACCGGGGATACGATGACCAAAGACAAAGCCGACCGAGCCACCACAATTCTGGATGGTCCCGTTGCGGGTGATGACCGAGCGGCACCGATGCCGTTAGCAGTGAATGGATTGTCGTCTGGCCGAACCCCATTCGGGCGACTGATCCGTTCTCCGATTCTCTGGGGTGTTCTGGCCACCTGGGCCTTCTACCAGGCCATTCCCTATTCGCCATTCGCAGCCGAGTTGCTACAGCGGTATTTTTGTGCTCATCCACTGGAGTACGCCACGGCGACGTTGTTTTTCGTTGGGATGGCGGTGCTGGTGATGCGATTCGGCGGTTCGTGGCGTGATGCTCGAGCCGAGCGAGGCTTGGTGCTGCCGGAGACATCGGATGCGGGTGGGGACAGATTGGCTGGTTGTGTATCACGAGCTGTCGGTCTCGGAGAGCATGCCGCCGGGTGGCCTGCATCTCAGCGTCGTCGCCGGTTGCTCGAGTTGTGCACATTTGTCACTCGCCGAGGCGGCGGCGGCGACGGGGTCTCTGATCACGGCCGTTTCCTGGCCGACCAGGCCGCCGAGCAGCTTCACGAGAGTTATTCGTTGGTTCGGACCATCACCTGGGCGGTGCCGATTTTAGGTTTTCTGGGGACGGTGGTGGGGATCACGATGGCGATTGCCAACGTGACGCCCGAACAATTGGACACGTCGCTCAGTGAAGTCACCGACGGTTTGGCCGTCGCATTTGACACAACCGCCCTGGCTTTGACCCTCTCGCTGGTGCTCGTCTTTGTCTCGAACGCCACTCAGCGGATCGAGCAATCGCGGCTGGCGGCGATCGAGTCGTGGAGTTTACGTGAGGTGGCACCTCGTCTGGCGGGTGCTGAGCGTTCGGAGGGACTGGGTGTTGTGTTGCGTGACGCCGAGCAGCAGGCGGCTCGGGAGTTGCTTGCCGAGTCGGAAGCGTCGATTCGCCGGCAGTCTCAACTCTGGGACCAGTCGCTTGAAGATCTCCGCCAACGCTGGGTGGAAACGCTCGAGCGTCAGACGTCCGAATTTGAAGCGAAGCTGGGCCTGAGTTTGCAGCAGGGCCTGGAACGGGGGTTGTCCGCACACGATCAGAAGCTCGAAGGGCTTCGTGTCGAGTGGCTGGAGTCGTGTCGGGAGGTCACCGACGCGTTGGTCAGCACATCCCATGGTTTTGCCGAGTCACTGGTTGGCGGAATCAGTGACTGTGTGGCGGCGGTCAACCGATCGACCGAAGCGGTCCAAGGGCAGCTTGGGCAGCTCGAGCACCAGGGTGAGTTGTTGTTGCGGGTGATCGGTCGTGAAGAGGAGTTGGTGGGTCTTGAGAAACGGTTGGCCGATAACCTCGAAGCGGTTCGGACGGCCGAGGTCTTCGAGCAGGCGTTGATCAGCCTGACGGCCGCGGCCAACCTGTTGTCGGCTCGAGTGGGCACGAAGGCTGCCTGAGCCAGTTGGGCGGCGAAGAGCGTGCGGTTGAGGGCAGGGGTAGGGGTAGGGGTAGGGGTGGGGGGACGATGACCACACGACGGATTGGAAACTCGGTATCGCTGTTCCCGTTTCTGGCGGTGTTGGTCTGCGCGATGGGGGCTTTGATCTTTCTGTTGTTGATCGTCACTCGGCAAATCCGTGCCGAGGCTCGTGCCGAGGTGGCACGGCCGGTGAGAGTCGAGTCGAGTCCAGCTGCGGTGATTGTGGCTGAGGAGAGGACGACGGAGGAGTTTCGTCTGGTTGATCCATTGCGGCCGGTGTTTGACGCGGTGGCGGCGGTGGCGGTCGATTGGGGCGGGATGCTGGATCGGTTGTCGGCCCGTCTGGGAGTTGGCGAACTCGAGTTGGTTCGAGCCCGCGAGGCGGTTGCGATGGCGGAGAGTCGTCTGCGGGCGGTGCAGACGGAACGTGTTGTATTGCGTGAGGCGGAGGCGGAATCTGTTGGACGGCGAGAGGAGTTGGAGTCGAGTTTGAGTCGATTGCGTGGGCGTGCTGATGAGTTGTTTGTGCGGCTTCGGCAGAAGCGATTGGCGGCGAGTGAGTTGGCGGCCGCGAGCGAATTGGCCGAGAGTCAGTATGTGTTCCTTCCCTTTGACAGCAGAACGGGAACTCGCCGCCGTCCGATCTTCATCGAATGCCATCCCGACCGGATCCAGTTTGCGTCCGAGAAGATCAACTTGACGGCCGAGAACGTGGCCGGAGCCGGCCGCCATGACAATCCGTTACTGGCTGGAGTGCAGGCACTGGTGGACCATTGGTCGCAAACCGACCGCGCGGCCGGCCTGGACTCTCAGCCACCGTACGTATTGATGGTGGTCCGGCCTGGTGGGATTCATGCGTATTACCTGGCACGGAAGTTGTTGAGTCGACTCGAGGCTCCGATCGGTTACGAGCTGGTTCCCGAAGCGATGCCATTGGCGTGGCCCCAGGAGGACATTGAGGCGACTGCGGTGTGCCGCGAGGCGATCGAACGGGCCGAGGTGCGGAGGGTGCGGAGGGTGCGGAGGGTGCGGAGAGGATCGGGTGTGGTGGAGAGAGGATTTGGGGGGGACGGATCGGGAAGCCCTGTGGCGGTTTTGGACGGGAGTTCAGGGACGAGTCGTCGTGCCGGGGATAGAGGAGTGAATGGGGACGGTGCTGGCGGTGGTCGCCGGACTGGTACTGGAACTGGAACTGGAACTGGTGCTGGTGCTGGTGCTGGAACTGGAACTGGTGCTGGAACTGGTGCTGGTGCTGGAACTGGTGCTGGAACTGGTGCTGGAACTGGTGCTGGTGCTGGTGCTGGTGCTGATGTTGATGCTGATGCTGATGCTGGTGCTGGTGCTGGTGCTGGTGCTGGTGCTGGTGCTGGTGCTGGTGCTGATGCTGATGC
>Ga0114999_10000493_pt1 | contig 58903 bp, 60 predicted proteins | sample ArcticOcean_MG_C_3_FD_89820 | JGI IMG/M metagenome (GOLD analysis project Ga0114999, IMG submission 89820) | Marine microbial communities from western Arctic Ocean - ArcticOcean_MG_CB8_126 | ecosystem: Environmental > Aquatic > Marine > Oceanic | place: Arctic Ocean: Canada Basin | collected...
CGCCATTATCTCGGTGAAGATGTGAACGAAAGTCCTTGGCGACCCCGGCAGGACTCGAACCTGCAACCCTCGGCTTAGAAGGCCGATGCTCTATCCGGTTGAGCTACGGGGCCGCTGTGGGGCAGAGTTTAACGCAGACGGCGCTGCGGGATTAGGGATTTTGTCCCCTTCGGCAAAACTGGACACGCCCCCTCGCTTACGTCGTCCGCTACCTGGGAAGGGGTAAACCTTCAGCGCACGGCGTCGTATTTGAAATTATCGGAGTACGACTTCGTCTTGAACTTGCGCTGGCGGGGCTCCTGCACGTGGTAGTCCATGCCGTGCTTCTCGCAGTAGGCAACGGCGGCCTCGCGGGTGGGAAAGCGCATCTTCACCTGTTGATCCGTATCCGAGGACGACGTCCAGCCCATCAATGGGTCGATGCGCCGCGCCGCCTTGGGTTCGAAGCGCATGACCCAATCCCGGGTCTTGGCTTCGCCCGATTGCATCGCCGTCTTGGCGGGTTGGTATATTCTTGCCTGCATCATGATTCCTCACAGACATCAGAACTAAATTCGATAACGTGGTCGGGGAGACAGGAATTGAAACTGCGACCCCCGGCTCCCAAAGCCGGTGCTCTACCAGGCTGAGCTACTCCCCGCGTAACGCGCGGTATCACGGCTGAGATACACCAACACTGACTGGGCGGCAAGGCGATGATATGGCAACCGCCCACGCATGGGCAGTGCGCTACCCATGAATCAGATCGATTTCGCCCAAGTACGTTCTATCAATCTAGATTAATTTAATATTTATGATTAAAAATCAAACATATCTATTTGAAATATAGTAATTTAATTATTTACGATCACACTAAACTCCGCCAGGTCTCGGCTGACTGCGGAGCTTATACGTTCCGGACACCGTGAGGATCGTGCGCCCATCAACGGTCAATTTTCCCTGGGCAAAAACAATCGAGCGGGTTGCTTTGGTCACGGTCCCGCGCCCTTCCAGCCAGTCGCCAACGCGGGCGGGCGAGATGAAATCGCTGACCAGGCGCACGCTCATCCCGCCCCGTCTGGCGTGCCGGTAGGACACCGTCCCGAGGATGACATCGGCAAACGACATCAAGACGCCGCCGTGGACGACACCACCGAGGTTGGTGTGCTTGTCCTCGACGCGGAGCGCGCGGACGAACGTGCCATCGTCCTCCGCGCGTTCGTACACGGGTCCAATGAGCTGTCCGAACGACGAGGGTTTGTCGATTGGGGCGAACCCGTCAGGAATCGCCTGAGGGTCCGATTGCCTGCTGTCTGTCATATCTATTTGAGCTTACCGGCCATAACTATTCGGACTTGCTGGCCATAATTATTTGGAATTGCCGGAATGGGGAGAGCCTTTGTAGACCACACGATCCCCGGGGCGAAAGCCGAGGCGCGAGGCGGTCCCGGCATTGACCTCCAGAACGGCCGTGACGGCGCCTTCGGAGGCCACCGTGGTCAACGACAGCGGCACCGCACGCTGCGCGATACGGGCGATCCGCCAATCGGCTCCGATAAAGATCATATCGAGCGGAATGTAGGTATTCCGCATCCACATGGTGATGTTCCGGGGAGGACCGTATTCGAACAACATGCCCGCCGCGGGCGGGAGGGATTGGCGATACATCAGACCACGGGCCTGCTCTTCGGGTGTCCGCGCCACCTCGATTTCGAATCGATGCTCGCCGCTTTCGGAGATGATCACCAGCTCCGAATCCGCCATCCCGGATGGACCCCCGTGACCCGGCGACGGTCCCAGAACGGCGAAAATTACAGTTGCCGCGAACCAAAGTGCCCGGCGTGGCCAAATAGTCGAAATCATGAGGCCAAGACTACGGATAACCCGTGATGAGTAAACCTTTTGGGCGGCGCGAACTCGATGACGAACTGAACAAGCGTGCCGGGCGCGATACGCTGCCACGCTTTGCCCTGCGCCCAGCAGCACTCGACGATGCCCACTATGCCCGATTCGCCAAATTCCTGTCACACCACGGCAAGATCAAATCGGCAGGTGCCGTCTCCGACTACACCACCGAACTCTTGCCTTTTGAATAGCGCGGTTCATTAGAAAATTCGCCATCAGCTGTAAGGCAGTACGGGAGAAATTTAACCACCGAGGACACCGAGAACACTGAGGGATCCGGCGGGTGAACCATTTCCAATGAACATGGCGAACGCATGTGTATGAGACTCGCTTATGCTGTTTCGTGAGGCGCTTTGCGCCTCTAACAGGCTCAAAACTATTCCCCGCGTTAAGCCTGGGCCGTATCGATAAATGGAGTCACCAACTCGGAGACCTCAGTGTTCTTGGTGTCCTCGGTGGTAATAAATGCTTTCAGATAGATTCGCGAGTTGGAACCGTCAGTGGTTGCAACTCAATTGGACGCGCCTTGGTTGAGATCAATTTCGGCGACTTGGGGGCCTTTCGGGCCCTGTCCCGTGCGGACGCGCAGAAGCTGCCCCGGCTTCAGATCGTCGACGCCGATGCCCCGTAACGTCTTGATATGGATAAATATATCCTGAGTGCCTTCGCCGCGCGTCACGAAGCCGTAGCCCTTTTCAACGTTGTACCACTTGACCATGGCCTCAAAGTAGTCGCCCTCGGCCGCGAGCGCCGGGTAACGCGGGTCATCGTTGTCGCCATCCTGAGGAGCGGTGCCCGGTTGCACAGCCGTGCTCGCGTCAACGTTGATGATGCGGATGGCTTGGAGACCTTTAGGTCCGCGGACAGCTTCGCAAACGACAGACGCTCCCTGCTCCACGCCTTCGTGTCCTGCTTGACGCAAGGCAGAAAGATGGATGAAAACATCACCGGAATTATCAGCCGGAGTTAAGAAGCCAAATCCCTTGGCAGCGTTAAACCATTTTACGCGGCCACTGACTTCAACGCTTTCCGGATGTGATTCCCCCGCAAACTGATCCTGTTCCCCCATAGGCAGGACCTCACCAAAAGCTGTTCAAGAGAAAAACGTTAACACGTTTGCCGAGCGACCACAAACGAGGCATCGATCCCGGCATTCAAATTTGCCATAGCTTCAAATTAAATTAGAACGGCATGCCGTTCTAAAACTTCGGCGCGTTCCGCCTCAGCCACTAACCGCCCACGACACTGGCATTTTTGCTGGATCACGTCGGTTCTCCATATTATTATCCGGCCCGTCCTAAGCTAATGGCTGCAACAGGTGGCGTAAGACCACCCAATCAGAATACCGCGTAGGTGGGGAGAAACGGCGCCGTGCTTCATGCGATTAGTTTATCTGCCGTCTTGTTTTGCACGTGGTTGTTGCTTTCCGGCTACTTCACGCCTCTTCTCATTTCGTTTGGAGTGCTATCGCTGATCGTCACGGTGGGCATCGCCTGGCGTATGGACGTCATCGATCATGAAAGTCACCCTGTTCACCTCACCTGGCGTATTCCCGCTTATTGGATTTGGTTGCTCATCGAGATCATGAAAGCGAACTTCGATGTCTCTAAAACAATCCTGGGAATCGGAGAGCCCGCCAGACCAAACGTCATCAGGGTGAAACCAAGCCAGCGTAGCGAACTCGGCCAGGTCATCTATGCAAACTCGATAACGCTGACGCCGGGCACGATCTCCATCGAGTTGGAAAACGGGGAGATCATGGTTCACGCGTTGACGCAAGGCTCCGCTGATGACCTCAACACAGGCGTCATGGACCGCCGGGTAACCCAAGTGGAAGGCGGTCACTGATGCTGGCCCTCGTCACGATCGCCATCCTGTTGACCGTGGCTCTTGCACTAATTCGGGCGCTTCGCGGACCGACCGTATTCGACCGGATTCTCGCCGTCAGCATGATTTCGACCAAAACGACGCTGCTCATCGCCGTGATGGGATTCCTGTTCGGCCGGCCCGACTTTCTCGATATCGCCCTGCTTTATGCGCTGATCAATTTCATCGGCGCGATCGCCGTCCTCAAATTCTATAAGTACGGCAGCCTCGGGCTCGCTTCAGATTTGGAAACCGTGCCGGGATTGGCGGGCGGCCCGACCGCCTCCGGACCACAGGGCGCCGATAAGCCGGCCGGAAAGCCAGCACCGTGATCGAGAGCGCATTTGAAATTCTGGCATGGGTGCTGCTTGGCGCCGGCGCCGTGTTTTCCGTCATCGGTGGGATCGGGATGCTGCGGCTACCGGATTTCTATACGCGAATGCACGCGGCGGGGGTCACCGATACGATGGGCGCCTGGTTGATCCTGGCCGGTCTCATGTGTCTCGCAGGGTTGACGTTGGTATCCGCGAAACTCGCACTCATACTCTTCTTCCTGTTCATGACAGGCCCGACGGCCACGCACGCGCTGATCAAGACGGCGTGGTACGCAGGCGTTAAACCAAGGCTTTCTGGACCGATCGAGACTGGGCCAATCGAGACTGGACCCGTAGAAAAATCCGAAGGATCTTCACCATCGAGGCCCTGATCAACATCGTCCTGTTGGCGTTTCTAGCCATCATTTCACTGGCGATTGTCCGTATCCGGAACCTGTTCGCCGTGGTCATGTTGAGCGGCATCTACAGTCTTTTGATGGCTTCCATCTTCGTCATTCTCGACGCCGTCGATGTCGCGTTCACCGAAGTCGCCGTGGGCGCGGGTATCTCCACGATCCTGATGTTGGGCACGCTGGCGCTGACGACCAGCCGCGAAAAGGTTCCCATGCATACGCCTCTGCTGCCGCTGATCGTGACGTTCATTACCGGAGCCATGCTGGTCTATGGCACCTGGGATATGCCGGCGTTCGGCGACGCTTCCGCCCCGGCGAACCTGCATGTGGCGCCCTACTACCTTGAACGCTCAATGGTCGACACAGGCGTTCCCAATGTCGTGACCGCCGTGCTGGCGAGCTATCGCGGATATGACACGCTTGGTGAACTGACGGTGATCTTTACCGCAGGCATTGGAGTCCTTCTGCTGCTGGGCCGCCGCCGCGAGACCCCGGCCAACAAGCCGGAGCCGAAAGTCGCCTCGAACGGCGGATCCGGCCGTTCCGACCCCGGCAAAAATCCTGCACCCAACGATGACAGTTCCGCCGCGAAAGACGGTGCGGCATGAGGCACCATGTCATCCTTCGCGTAGTCGCCAAGCTGGGCATTCCCTTCATCATGCTCTACGCCCTATATGTCCAGTTCCACGGCGATTTCGGTCCGGGTGGCGGATTCCAGGCAGGAGTCATATTCGGGGCGGCGTTCATCCTCTACGCCCTCATTTTCGGGTTGGACAACGCGCTCAAAGTCGCCCCGATGAATGTGGTCATCACTTTCATCTCGCTCGGATTGCTGCTGTTTGCCGGTGTCGGTGTCGCCGCCCTGTTCTATGGCGGGCAGTTCCTCGATTACGGCGTGCTGGCCAATGACTTCGTCTCGGGTCAGCACCTCGGCATCCTGCTGGTCGAACTCGGGGTCGGCATAACGGTTGCCGCCGTCATGATCGCCATCTTCTTCACGTTTGCAGACCGGGGCCGGTAGCGGTGGATTTTTTGGTCAGTCACTACAACTACTGGATATTCATCTTCCTGATGATGCTCGGGTTTTATGTGGTGGTCGCACGCGGAAACCTGGTCAAAAAGATCATCGGCTTGAACATCTTTCAGGCATCAGTATTCCTGCTCTATATCTCGATCGGGAAGATCTTCGGCGGAACCGCACCCATTTTGATCGACGGCAACGGCACGGACCCGGTGATCTATTCGAATCCCCTACCGCACGTCCTCATTCTCACGGCTATTGTCGTCGGCGTCGCGACGACCGCGCTCGGTCTGTCACTGGTCGTCAGGATCAATGAAGCCTATGGGACGATCGAAGAGGACGAGATCAGCGAAATGGATCTCGAACCATGATCGCGGCGCACTACCCTGCCCTTCAAATCGTTGTACCGCTGATTGCGGCACCGCTTTGCGTTCTGTTGCGCCGCGGGATGCTGGCCTGGCTCATCACCGTGGCCGTTTCGTGGCTGGCTTTCTTCATCGCCATACAACTCCTCCAACAGGTGATGGCGTCGGGGCCGATCTCGTATGAACTCGGCGGCTGGGCGGCGCCGTGGGGGATCGAGTACCGCATCGACTCCGTCAATGCGTTCGTGCTGCTGATCGTGACCGGTATCTCGGCCGTCGTCGCGCCTTACGCGCGTGCGACCGTTGACCAGGAGATTCCCGAGGAACGCCATTACCTGTTCTACTCGGCCTACTTATTATGTCTCACGGGCCTGCTCGGCATCGTCATCACCGGCGACGCCTTCAATGTTTTCGTATTCCTCGAAATTTCATCGCTCTCGTCTTACGTCCTGATCAGCCTCGGCAAAGACCGTAAAGCGCTTACGGCGGCCTACCAGTACCTCGTCATGGGCACGATCGGCGCCACGTTCTTCCTGATCGGGGTGGGACTGGTGTACGCGATGACGGGCACCCTCAACATGGCCGACATCGCTGCCCGCCTGGATGCCGTCGAGAATACGCGAACGGTGCTGGCAGCCTTCGCCTTCATCACCGTCGGGCTGGGCCTGAAACTGGCGCTCTTCCCGCTCCACCTCTGGCTGCCCAACGCCTACGCCTACGCGCCGTCGGCGGTGACCGTATTCCTCGCGGCGACGGCCACCAAGGTGGCGATCTACACGATGCTCAGGTTCGTGTTCACGTTGTTCGGGGCTGATTTCGCCCTCGACGTCACGCTCCTGGCTGAATTCCTGATGGCGCTCGCGATCGTCGGCGTCTTCGCCGCATCAATTACGGCCATCTTCCAGAACAACATCAAGCGCATGCTGGCCTACTCCAGCGTGGCCCAAGTCGGATACATGGTCCTGGGGGTAAGCTTTTTCTCGGTGACCGGGCTGACGGGCGGCATCGTCCATTTGTTCAATCACGCGATGATGAAGGGCGCGCTATTCATGGCGCTGGGTGCCGTGTTCTACCGGCTCGGGACCGTGCACCTCGACCGCATGCGCGGATTGGGTCGGCAGATGCCGCTCACCATGTTTGCCTTCGTGATCGGCGGCTTCAGCCTCATCGGCCTTCCACTGACCGTGGGATTCATCAGCAAGTGGTACTTGATCCTGGCGGCTCTCGAACGGGGCTGGTGGCCGATCGCCGCTCTCGTGCTGTTGAGTTCACTGTTGGCGGTTGCCTATGTCTGGCGGGTGATCGAGGTGGCCTACTTCCGTGATCCACCCGCAAACCACCCGAAGGTGACGGAAGCGCCGCTCAGCCTGCTCGTCCCGATGTGGGTATTGGTCTTGGCCAATATCTATTTCGGCGTCGATACCTCGCTCACGATCGGCGTCGCCGAAAGTGCCGCGAAATCCTTATTGGGGATGGGCGGATGACCGGCGAGCTGGCCATCATCGCGGCGATCCTGGTGCCCCTCATCGGGGCCTTCCTGATCGCGGCTTCGCATCGCCATCCCAATCAGCGCGAGGCCGCGACTTTGGTGACGGCGACCGCGCTTTTCATCCTGGTATTGTCCCTGTTGTCACCGGTACTGGCCGGTGAGCGCCCGGAGATGACGTTGTGGGAGATCATTCCCGGCATTTCAATCGCCCTTCAGGCTGAGCCGCTGGGCATGGTGTTCGCCCTGATCGCAAGTTTCCTGTGGATCGTCACCTCGGTGTACTCGATCGGATACATGCGCGGGCATCATGAGAAAAATCAGACCCGTTTTTACGTCTGTTTCGCGATCGCGCTGTCGAGCGCCATCGGCGTCGCCTTTGCCGGCAACATGCTCACGCTGTTCATTTTCTATGAGGTGCTGACGCTGTCGACCTACCCCCTGGTCACGCACCACGGTACCGATGAAGCCCGGCGCGGCGGGCGAACCTATCTGGGTTTGCTGCTGTTCACGTCCATCGCCTTCCAACTGCTGGCCATGGTGTGGACCTGGTCGGTCGCGGGCACACTTGATTTCACGCCGGGCGGCATCCTTGAAGGCAAGGCGTCCGGCGGCGTCATCGCCGTGCTGTTGGCCTTGTATATCTTCGGGATCGGCAAGGCCGCCCTGATGCCCTTCCACCGCTGGCTTCCCGCGGCGATGGTGGCGCCGACCCCGGTCAGCGCCCTGCTGCACGCCGTGGCCGTGGTGAAGGCCGGCGTGTTCACGGTGCTGAAAGTCACGGTGTACATCTTCGGCATCGACGTCCTCGCCGATCTTGGCTCCAGCCGTTGGCTGATGTACGTCGCGGCGGCAACCATCCTGTTCGCGTCGCTCATCGCGATCCGACAGGACAACCTCAAGCGCCGCCTCGCCTATTCCACGATCAGCCAGCTTTCCTACATCGTGCTGGGGGCCATGCTCGTCAATCCGCTCGGTATCATCGGCGGCGGTATGCACATCGCCATGCATGCTTTTGGCAAGATCACCTTGTTCTTCTGTGCCGGCGCCATCCTGGTCGCCGCGCACAAGACTGAAATCAGCCAAATGAAAGGCATCGGGCGAGCCATGCCATTCACCATGACGGCGTTCCTGATCGGCAGTCTCAGTATCATCGGCGTACCGCCGATGGGCGGCATGTGGGGCAAATGGTATCTGGCGCTGGGGGCGCTCGAGGCGGATCACATCGTGTTGCTGATCGTCTTGATGCTGAGTTCGCTGCTATCCATCGGCTATCTCATGCCGGTGGTGATCCAGGCCTTCTTCCGGAGCGGCGATCAGCCATCGGGCAACCCCGGCATTCACGAAGCACCGCTGCCCTGTCTGATTGCACAATCGGTCAGCGCCATGGGATGCATCGCCCTGTTTATCTATCCGGATCCCTTATTCCGACTGATGTCCATGGTGGTCTCCCCGTAGGAGCTGAACAATGAGCGATAAATCACAGCAGCCCAGCCACCCGTCTCCACCGCAGCCCGCGAAGGCCAGCGAGAAGTCCCACATCTTCGATAATCCGCAAAACGTGAAGCGCCTGCTGCGGATTTTCTACACAACCTGCGCCGCCTTGTTCGGTGCCGAATTCTTCATCCACCGCCATCTCGATCATGCTGTCGAGAGCTGGTACGGTTTCTACGCGATCTACGGCTTCGTCGCGTGCGTCGCCCTGGTTCTAGCGGCGAAAGAACTGCGCAAAGCCGCAATGCGTAAAGAGGACTACTATGATTAGTAGTCTGCCCTTCGCGGCTCTCGCGCACTATGCCGTCGATTGGCAGCTGCCGCCGGCAGTCTTCTTCTTTGCCGGCGCAATCGTCGTCGGCGTGCTGCGTGGCCGCGCACAGGCCGCGGTCGCGCTCCTGGTACCGCTAGTCGGAATTCCAAACCTACTCGGGCTGACCGCCGCAACTGTCTACGACGTCGAATTCTTCACCTATACGCTGGAATTCCTGCGAGTCGACCGGCTGAGCCTACTCTTTGGCCTGCTGTTCCACATCGCCGCACTGATCGGCGTGATCTATGCCATCCACGTCCGCGACACGGTGCAGCAAGTGGCCGCTCTTGCCTATGCCGGCAGCGCGCTGGGCGCCGTCTTCGCGGGCGATCTCATCTCGTTGTTCATCTCCTGGGAACTGCTGGCCGTAACTTCCGTGTTCCTGGTCTGGGCGCGGCGCACCGAGCAGGCAGCCGGTGCCGGTCTCCGATACTTGATCATCCAGGTGTTTTCCGGAGTCCTGCTGCTGGCCGGCGCGCTGATTCGGCTGCACGAAACGGGTACGACATCGTTCGATTACATCGGTCTCGAAGGACTTGCCGCCTGGCTCATATTCATCGCCTTCGGCATCAAGTGCGCCTTTCCTTTCCTCCACAATTGGCTCACCGACGCTTATCCGGAATCAACGCCGACGGGAACGGTCTTCCTCAGCGCTTTCACGACCAAGGTCGCAGTCTATGCGCTCGCCCGGGGTTACCCGGGGACCGAGTTGCTGATCTACATCGGTGCCGTCATGACGGCGTTTCCCATCTTCTACGCGGTCATCGAAAATGATCTACGCCGGGTGTTGGGCTACAGCATGATCAATCAGATCGGCTTCATGGTCGTCGGTATCGGGATCGGCACCTCGTTGGCCATGAATGGCGCCGTCAGTCATGCCTTCAACGACGTCATCTTCAAGGGACTTCTGTTCATGTCGATGGGCGCGGTCCTGCACATGACCGGCAAGATAAACGGTTCAGAACTCGGTGGGCTCTACAAGACGATGCCGATCACGACGACTCTTTGCATAGTCGGCGCGGCATCCATCTCCGCTTTTCCACTGTTCAGTGGATTCGTCAGTAAATCGATGGTGATGCTCGCGCTGTTGCAGGACGATCGCCCGATTATCTGGCTGGTAATGTTATTCGCCTCGGCCGGGGTCTTCCACCACGCCGGCATCAAGATTCCCTATTTCGCCTTCTACGCACACGATTCGGGCATCCGAACGCGCGAGCCACCGTGGAACATGCTGCTGGCGATGGGTATCGCTGCGACGCTGTGCATTTTCAACGGCTCGTACCCGCACCTGCTTTACAGCATTCTGCCGTTCCCCGTGGACTACGTTCCCTACACGGCGTCTCACGTGCTGACGCAAACGCAGCTTCTGTTCTTCTCGGCGCTCGCCTTTGCCTGGCTCAATCTCGTGGGCCTCTATCCGCCAGAACTGAAGTCGATCAACATCGATGCCGAATGGTTTTATCGGCGCTTGGCACCCCAATCCATCCAAGCGATCGTCGCTTGGATCGACCATACCGGCGGACTGCTCAAGCAGGATGCCAAGGCCCAGCTCAAGGATTTCGTGGATGGCGTCACCCGCCATCACGGGCCCGAAGGCGCAATGGCGCGAACGTGGCCGACCGGAGCCACGGTGCTTTGGGTTGCCATCCTGTCGGGGGCTTTCCTGATCGCGTCTTTCCTCCCATAACGAATCCGGTCAGGACAGGATTATCGCCATGAAATGGGATTTCGAGGATAAGGTTGCCGTCATCACGGGTGCCGGCAAGGGGATCGGGGCGGCCATCGCCCAAGGCATCGTCGAGGGCGGCGGCAAGGTGGCCGTTTGTGACATCGACGTCGAAGCCGGCGAAGAAGTTGCCGATAAGCTTGGCGATGCCGGCCGGTTCTACAAAGTCGACGTGACGGATCGGGCCAGCATCTCCGCCACCATCGACGATGTCGCCAGTCATTTCGGGGGAATCGATATCCTCGTGAGCAATGCCGGGGTCGTGACCCGCCACTCGATTGCGAACATGCCGCCCGAGAACTGGGACCGCACGGTATCGATCAACCTGACCGCGGTGTTCGACTGCACCCAGGCGGCTCTGCCCCACCTCAAGGCGTGCGGCGGCGGGGCCATCGTCAACGTCTGCTCGATCTCAGGCTACCGGTTCTCCCTGATCGGCGGCGTCGATTACACGTCGACCAAATGGGCGGTCCGGGGTCTCACCCGGCAGTCGGCCTTCGAGCTGGCCCAGTACGGAATCCGCGTCAATGCACTTTGCCCCGGGCCGACACTCACACCTCTGGTCCATGGTTCCATGACGCAGGAGGAGATCGATCGATCCGCCGCGAACTTTCCTTTGGGAGATTGGATCGATCCGCAAGACGTCGCTAACGGCGCCCTGTTCCTGGCCAGCCCGGCCGCCCGCATGTGCACGGGTATCGATCTCGTCGTCGATGGCGGCTTCTTGCTCGCCGGGACACAGCCCATCGAGGACTACATGGAAGTGCGCGGCGACGTCGCCGTGCGCGCCACCAAAAGCTGACAGGCGCCTGAAGGCGAACACAAGCCACCCCACCTACCCCCCCCCTGCTAGAGGAAGGTTAGGTGGGGGTGTAATTTTTGTATTTGTTGTAGGTTCTCGGCATGGGTGCCATCTTCACGTTCCACACTGCCGCGACATTCCTGGTCGCCCTGGTTCTGGGCGGCATGGTCTTTTTCTCCTTCGTCATGACGCCCCTGGTATTTCTTTATCTCGACCGGAAAGCCGCCGGATCGCTTCTCGGCCACATTTTTTCCACCTATTTTCGGCTCGTTGCCGGTGTTTCCGTGGTCGCGGCATTGCTTATCTGGTATCGCTGGGAAGCCGGCGCGCTGGTCGCAATCGCTGGCGCCTCGGTCATTGCGTGGCTCTTCATATTGCCACCGCTCGAGCGCCTTCGCCCGGACCGCGAAGCCGGTGATCCGGCGGCAACGTCTAAATTCCGCCGTCTCCATCGGACCAGCGTCATCATCAATCTCGCGCAAATCGTGATGGTTGCTGTCATATTCTTCCAACTGGTCCGCTGATGCGGTGGCTCGCCCCACGCGTCATCGTCGTGGCCGGCCTTCTGTTGGGCGCCTGTACGTCCAACTCAGCGTGGATGACATCGAAGGGCTCGGAACACGCGCTTGTCGGCCGGATCTGGGATGTCCGCGCCGAACGCTTCGTCAGCGAAACGGATCTCGCCGACGACGCGGCCCTAGCCAAGTTCGTCCTGCTCGGTGAAAAGCACGACAACCCCGATCACCATTTTTTGCAATCCAAGGTGCTGGCCGCGCTGATCGAACGTGGCCGCCGACCGGTCGTCGCCTACGAGATGCTGACGACCGATCAGGCGCCGGCACTGATCATGCACCTGAAAGAGCACCCGCGCGACGCGAGCGGTCTCGGCGACGCCGTCGGTTGGGAGAAGAGCGGATGGCCTGCCTGGAAGCAGTACCAGCCGATCGCCGACGTGGCCCTGAAAGCTGGGCTGCCGTTGACCGCCGTCAGCCCCTCCCGGGAGGTTGGCCGCACCGTCAGGAATGAAGGCCTCGACGGCCTCGATGCCGAGGTCGTCGTGCGCACGGCCCTGGACAGACCGCTCGATCTTGAAGTCCAAAACGCCATGGAAGACGAAGTTCGCGAGGCGCACTGCGGCTACCTCCCCGAACGGGCCGTACCTTCGGTTGTCCGCATGCAACGTGTGCGGGACGCCATCATGGCCGACAATTGGGCATCGGCCTCGCTTCAGGCAAACGGCGGCGTCCTGATTACCGGAGCAGGACACGCCCGGAACGACCGCGGTGTCCCGACTGTCATGGGCCGCTTGCGGCCGGGAGCCCGCTCGGTCTCCGTTGCGTTCCTCGAAGTCCGCGACGATTGGACGATGCCCGGAGCCTATGCGGAATTGTTCGGGGCAACGGCACTGCCATTCGATTTCGCCTGGTTCACGCCACGGCTCGAAGATGCCGATGCCTGCGAAAAATTCAGTGCCGATCTGGAGCGCCTGCGGAACAAGGAATAACGGGAATCAAACGAAGCCGAGCCCTCAGGTTTGCGCCGACCAAATCCGTGCTCAGTCGTCGCTCGGTCTTCTGCTTCTTAATTTTTTGATGGCACCGCGCTGCGTCTTCCTGTCGAGGCGCCGCTTTTTCGAACCCAGCGTTGGACGGGTCGACCGTCGGGGCGGGGGCGGATACGCCGCCTCTTTCAACAGATCTGTCAGTCGGGAGAGTGCGTCGTCACGATTTTGTTCCTGGCTGCGATAGAGGGAGGCCGTGATCACGATCACACCCTCTTTGGTCAGTCGCCTTCCGGCAAGCCGCTCAGCACGCACGCGCACATCCCCCGGCAGTGACGGCGCACGGCGCAAATCAAACCGAAGCTGAACCGCCGTCGACACCTTGTTGACGTTCTGCCCGCCCGGACCGGACGCGCGGATAAATGTCTCCTCGATGTCGCGCGGATCGATAAATATTTCGTCCGTAATCTTGATCATCATCGCGTACTTGATGTTTAGGCCTGGGACGTAGGAGCCTGAGACGAGGGTTCGAAGATAACAGCTGTCCCGGCACTCAAGGCTGCATGACCGTGCCTTGGTAAACGGGTAACATTGATATGTACACTGGCGACGCAGATGGCTGCACTAAAGGATCGATGCGATGAACAAGTCAGCCGTACCAACGATCGATTTTGAGCCTTTTTTGATCGGAAACCACGACGACCGGCAGGTGGTTGCCCAGGCGATCAACAAGGCGTGCATCGAGACGGGATTCTTCGCGGTAACGGGCCATGGCGTACCGGAAACGAGGATCGCTGAACTTCGCGCACGGGCGGTGGAATTCTTTGCGTTGCCTGATTCGGAAAAGGCCTTAGTCGCACGGCCGCCCGAAAAGATCAGCCGGGGCTGGAACCACGTCGGTGACCGCTCGCTCGCCTACTCCATGGGCAAGGAAACACCGCCGGATTTGCAAGAGAGCTTCGTCATGGGCCCCGTCGGGGTCCCCGACGAACCTTATTTCAGATGCGATCGGGCAAGACCGTTTTTCGCGCCCAATCTCTGGCCGGAGTCACAACCTCACCTGCAGGCAGCGATGACAGAGCACTTCGGTGCAATGGGAGTGTTTGCGCGCGCACTCATGCAGGCCTTCGCCCTCGCACTTGACCTGCCGGAGGAACATTTTGACGACAAGATCGGCCGGCATGCATCCACGCTACGTGTGATCCGGTACCCCGGACGGGTCGATGCCGCCACCGGCCAGAGGCGGGCGGGTGAGCATACCGATTACGGCACGCTGACCATCCTCAGGGGCGATAATCTGCCCGGCGGCCTGCAAGTCAAGTTGCGCCATGGCGACTGGACAGACGTCGTCAGACCGGAGGGGGGCTTCATCTGCAACATCGGGGATGCGATGGCGCGTTGGACCAACGACCGCTGGGTATCGACGTTGCACCGCGTTGGCCTTCCCCCTGCCGGCGGGTCGGCAGAGGATCGGATCTCGATCGTCTTCTTCCACAACCCCGACTATGACTCGGAGATGCGCTGTATCACCGCGCCCGGCGAGGCCGCAAAATACCCAACCGAAAGTTTCGATGCCTATTACGTGGACAAGGTAATGCGGGGCTCGTTCGGCAAGAACGATTTTACGGCTCGCGAGGCAGACGCCGGAGCCAAGCCCACGGCCGGGAGGCTGGGCCAAACGGAATACAATTCAAAACATCGCGTTTGACACGTGAAGGTTCGCATTCGCGCGGATTTCGGTTTCGAAACCGAATTGCCGAATTGCCGAATTATAAATGATAGTGCACGATCTTTGCCACTTAGTCTTTTCAGTGGATACCGGCATGATCCCGCGTACACGCCTCTGGAACGTCTCTATCCGGCAACTTGACGCCTTCGTGACTCTTGCGGAAGTCGGAAGCTTCGGTGGGGCTTCCGGCGTCCTCAACATCTCTCAGTCCGCGCTGAGCAAATCGATCCAACAGATGGAAAGCGCGCTCGGTATCACGTTGTTCGACCGAACGACGCGACGTGTGGAATTAACACAGGTTGGAAGAGATTTCCTAGGTCCGGTTCGCCGCATTCTTGGAGACCTGAACGACACGTTTTCAGATGTTCAAGCCGTCGCCGCAGGGGTCCGCGGCACCGTGTCAATCGCTTGCCTCTACTCGATCGCAACACGCATTATTCCCAGGGTTCTGGCGGACTTCAGCAAGCAGCACCCAAATGTGACTGTCTCAATCATTGACGACACGTCCCGGGCCATCGTCCACAGCCTCGAGATCAATGAAGCGGATATCGGTGTCTGCGGACGCATCGAATTCGACGACCGCTTTGTTTTCGAGGCGATGTTGCAGGACAAATTTTGTGCGGTCGTCAACAAAACGAATCCCTTGGCCAAAGCTTCGCGCCTGACCTGGTCCCGTCTGCTGGAACATCCCAACGCAGCAATGGCGCGGGGCACGCTGATGCGGGACCAGATTGATTTCATGCTTCGTGACCAGGGGCACGAATTCCGACCAATTTATGAAGCCTCCCACTATTCGGCCGTGCTTGAGATCGTCGCACAGGGCCTCGCGGTCGCGGCGATGCCCGAATTAATCCTCGAGTCACGTCCAGACGATGTCGTCGTCAAACGCCTTTCCAAGCCAGCAATGGAACGTTCCATTGGCATCGTCACGCCGAAACACCGTTCGTTATCCCCTGCAGCTGCTGCATTCAGAGAGTGTCTCGTCAACTCACTTCAGCGGCAGTATATGACACCGTGCAAGCCCAGGATCAGTTGAACTGTATTTGGTTCCCACCACTTGTCGCCATACGAATGCGGTCGCCACCCGCGCAACAATTCGCACTTTCGGCTCGCATAATATTAATTCTTTAAATTCATCAATCGCATAAATATACTCATTTAACATATTAATACCTACTCGACAGATTGTCAGGGACGAATGTGGAAAATAATCCAGAGCAGCGTCGCTACGCACGCGTAACGCAAATCGAGACGTTGCTGCCGATGCCCCCGGATCGTGACGCGCACGAGCAACGATAAAGAACATCGAAAGGTCCAAGCATGAACAAGACATCCAACACCAATGGCCTCGCCGAGCCGTTCGGTGCATACAGCCACGCCTGCGAGGTGCCTGGCGGTTCTCGCCTGCTGTTCCTTGCGGGTCAGGTCGGCGTGCGCCCTGATGGGACAGTTGCAGAGACGGTCGAAGAGCAAGTCCAGGTCGCGTTGGAGAATATTTTGACGTCGCTCCGCGAAGTTGGGATGGACAAAAATGACATCTTCAAGATGACCGTCCTGCTATGCGAGCGGGACAGCCTGAAAGGTTATCGTGCGGCGCGTGATCGGGTCCTCGGCGATGTGCACCCACCGAACACACTGATGTTCGTCTCCGGCCTTGCCAACCCTTCATGGCAAGTCGAGATCGAAGTTATGGCAGCGAAGAACGACTGAACCCGCCCGCCGCACCCTACTCGATTCCGCACACGACCATCCGGACAGATTCGCCTGCCGCGGACCACCTTCAGGACCGAAAGACAGGGAGCCTTCTTCATGTCGCATACCTGCTCCGAACGATCTCCGTCGTATGACAATTTCAAAGGCTACAAGCTTACTGATGTCCCCGAACCTGATATGGAACTTGTTCATGTTGGTCCGAGGACGCCCTGCGGCGAACTCCTGCGGCGATATTGGCAACCCATCGCGCAATCTGTCAGCTTGAGGAACGCCGCCCTTTGCGCGTCTGCGCACTCGACGAAGATCTCGTGCTTTTCCGGGATTTGAGTGGAAACCTTGACCTGTTGCATGCGCTCTGCAGTCACCGCCAAGCGTCTCTCGAGTTTGGCACGATCACGGAACATGGCATCCGCTGCTGCTATCACGGATGGCGATTCGACGTCGACGGTACAATTCTCGAGGCCCCGCCGGACGAGGCAAACGGACGTATTCTGCAAACTGTCCGACAGGGCGCCTATCCGGTACGAGGATACAAGGGACTGATTTTCACCTACATGGGGCCACTGGAAGAAATGCCGGATTTTCCTCTGTTCGACACGTTCGAGGAAAAAGGTCTCAAGATGGAGCCTTACTCCTATGACTATCCCTGACATTGGCTCCAGACAGTAGAAAACGTCCTCGACCCATATCACACCGTGTTCCTGCATACGCGGGTAAGCGGAATTCAATTTTCAGAAGCGTTCGGAGAAATGCCCGTGGTTGAGTGGCGCCCAATGCCAAGCGACGCGGGCATCTACTTGTTCAACGTCCGCCGCGTCGATCAAAAATTGTGGATCCGGATGCAAGAGTCCTTTCGACCGAATTTTAGCCAGACCGGTGACATCTGGCAGGACGCGAAGGCCGATCGCGTATTCCTTCGCGTTGGACTTTCGAAATGGATACTGCCGATCGACGATACCCATTGCAAAGTCATTGGTCGGCGTTACTTCGGTGAAAATCTAGACGTCAATGGAAAGGGCGATCGTTCGAAAGTCGGGCTGGACGGCATCGACTTTGTTGGACAACTACCTGATCGGAGCCTCGCGGAACAACAAGCGGAACCAGGTGACTATGAGACCATCGTGTCGCAGGGTGGCCGCACAGGCTATGCGAACCAACGAATGGATCATCTCGCGCATTCGGACGGCGGTGTTGCATTGATCCGCAAGAAATTAAGAGAAGCCATCGACAAAGTCCGCAACAACGAGCCGCTCCCCCGTCCCAAGATCGCGTCGGATGGCCGCATTTCTTCCTATACCCAGGATACGATTTTCGACTTTCCTCCGGCACCCGACGAAGACAGACAGGCGCGCCTGAACCTGGGAGCCCGTGTTGCGGATATCGTGGTCGCGACCGACGACCTTCCACTCGAAGAACGGCGCGAAGAAATCCGGCTGCGCGTCAACGAAGAGTTTGGCACCAGTCTCTGACACAATTTCACATCGTCGAGATCGACCGACCGATCCAAACGGATCGGTGAGAGAGAATTTGAGAGAATTTCAGGCCAGGGGCCATATCGCAAATTAAACCAAGTCAACTCACTCAATCCAAGAGTCGAGGACGCAAACTGGCTACTTCTTTTGATTTTTGCCTGTCGTTTTCGATTAATTCGCTCACTACCGGACGAGCTAACACTCTTTCACGATAGGCATTCAAATAGGCAAACCCTGATGGATTAACATCAGCGTAATCGGACAAAACAAAGAACCAGGTTAGATACGCGTCTACTGCAGAATATGTCTCTCCAACAAGAAATTCTCTCTCCCTTAAATGAGCGTCCAATAAGGCGAATCTCTGGGGTGCCAGGGCCCTGATTCTGTTTTTCGTCTCGTCATCAGCTTCCGTATAGAACACGACGCGAAATATCTGTTTGTGTAATTCGGTTGCACAAAACCCAAGCCACCGAATCATCTGAAAATAGTCTGGAGCCTCCGATGTTCTTCGGAAGGCAGAATTGGTTGCGTGTGACTGTATCCACACGAGGACGGCAGAGGTTTCGGTAATCAGTTCTCCATTCTCCAATTGCAGTACCGACACCTGCCCCAGCGGGTTCACCGCATAAAAATCACTTCCATCTTCGAACGTTTTTGTTCTCAGACTAACGTATCGGATTTCAAGCGGCACTCCGCCCTCGGCTGCCGCAATGCGAGCCGCGAGCGAACATGCGAGCGGCGCATGGATCAGTGTATTGCGCATCTAGAATTCGTACCGATATTGGGCAGTCAATTCGAGAGCCTTGAGCCATTCTTTGCAGATAGATTTCCGTACACTCTCTGTCGCTCTTGGCGAAGCAATATCCGAGATTCCAACACTAGCGCTGAACGTGGCCGACATCTTACTTGAGAGGCAAAATTGAGGTGGATGATAAGGACGTTGGTGTTTTCGGACTCAAGGAAACCCTGGCGGCGGCTGCGGGGAATTAGGAACTAGTTCAGGGTGAAGGAATATATACATTTGTGCCGATTTAGCTTGGGGATGGGGACCCGAACCGAACCTCTTGCGCGCTCCACTCTCAGCCGCGTTTCTGGCCGGGAACCCATTTGACGCCGCGGCGCCCGTCTTGAGTCCAGTATTCCTTCTCACCCTTCTTCGGCTTGGGCGACAGGCCTTTGGATTTAAGCTCGTGCTCCTGTGCGCGGCGGTCCAATTCCTCGAGTGATACCCCGCCCCCCGCCGCCGGCGCAGGACTGACCGCACGCTTTTCGTATGCAGCGGTGAGCACATCGATCGCCAACTCGTCGTTGCGCCCGTGCTCTTCCAGGGTCGCATTGTAAACGCCGTCACTCTTGATGATTTCGAGCAATTCCTCGGCGGTATGCGCACCGAATCTCTGCCAGATGATCAGCAGGAAGAATTCGACGCGCGCGCTTGGTGCCAGCGCTTTCAGTTGCGGAGGCCCGCTCTCGAATACGTGATAGATAGTCGGCTCCAGTGGACCGTACTCAGTCACCACGAAAGTCGCTGGCATGAGCTTACGGCCTTGATTCAGGGCCGCATATTGCGCCTGCGACAGGTAAAGCAAACGCTGCATCTTCTGCGGTGCCAGACGCTCACTTGCAGATTCTGCGCGGTTTTGAAACCAGAATGCGACATCCACTGTCGAGCGGATTGCCATAGCCGTCATCGTCGATTCATCCACCACCTACGCGATTTAGAGGCCGCCATTATTGATTGACCGTTGTCTCTCTGCAATCCGGCACACGTCAACCCGTTTCGGCGCTTGGCCCGGTCTTGTCGCGCTGCTTCAGCGGCGATAGGGTCGCGGGCAATGAAGTACAGACGGAAAGCACGTTTTGAGATGTACGTCGTGGGACGTATGTGACCGGGCGGATTTGAAGAGGAACGATCATGGACATGACGGGCGAATACAGCATTTCCGCCTCACGGGAGAAGGTTTGGGAAGCGCTCAACGATCCGGACGTTCTCAAAGCCTCGGTTCCCGGGTGCGAAACGCTCGAGAAGGTGTCCGATACGGAATTCACGGCGACAGTGATGGCCAAGGTAGGACCGGTCCGGGCGAAATTCAACGGCCGGGTCACGCTGTCCGATATCGATCCACCGAACGGATACACGATATCCGGCGAAGGCCAGGGTGGCGCCGCCGGTTTTGGCAAAGGTGGCGCGAAGGTCTCTCTCACCACGGAGAATGGCGAGACTATGTTGCGCTACGAAGCCAACGCGTCGGTCGGCGGTAAAATGGCACAGATCGGCTCACGGGTGGTCGAGGGCGTGGCCAAGAAGATGGCTGACGAATTTTTCAGCACTTTCGTAGAACAAGTGAATTCAGCGGGCAGCGCCGAGGAAGCGGCGGCCCCGGCGGCGGCCGAAGCCACTCACGAAGCGTCACAAGAGACCGAAAATGGGCTCCCAGCGTGGGCCTGGGTTGTCGGCCTGATTGTGATCGTCGGGATCGGATTGTTCTTCTTCTCTTAAAGGCTCCGCCCCCTCCGGGGTGTGCGCGTCGCATCAGGCGCTCACATACCCAATGGCGCGCCGCCTCTCGACTCATCCCTTGACCTGAAACACCCTAAGTCCGACACTGACACCATAGGGAGAGCACGCTGATGCGACCGCTTCGGCCGCGCTTTCATATGGCAATATTGTTAGACGATCCAGGGAGGATCATATGCCCACCGTTTCCCTTACGGTGAACGGCAAGGCGGTATCGGCCGAGGTCGAGAATCGCACACTGCTCGTTCAATTGCTCCGCGAAAAACTTGGCCTCACAGGCACCCACGTCGGCTGCGACACGAGCCAGTGCGGTGCCTGCGTCGTTCATATTAATGGTGACGCCGTGAAATCCTGCACGACGCTTGCCTTGCAGATCGAAGGTGCGGACGTGACCACCATCGAAGGCCTGGCAACTGACGGGGTACTTCACCCCATGCAGGAAGCCTTCCGCGAGAATCATGCGCTGCAGTGTGGGTTCTGTACCCCCGGCATGGTGATGTCAGCCATCGATCTGGTGAACAAGAACCCCAAGCCAGACGAGCAGACGGTACGTCACGAACTTGAGGGCAATCTGTGCCGCTGCACGGGTTACCACAATATCGTCAAGGCGATCGTCTCGGCCGGACAGACGATGGGAGGGTGATATGGCGGAAAATGGAATCGGTGCGCGATCCGTCCGCAAGGAGGATGCGCGGTTTCTCACGGGTACGGGCCACTACGTAGACGATATCAACCGGCCCGGACAGGCCTACGCGGCCTTCGTCCGCTCTCCGCATGCCCACGCCAATATTAAATCTGTCGATATCGCGAAAGCCGCAACGGCATCGGGCGTCGTTGCCGTCCTGACGGGCGATGACCTGGCAGCCGATGGCATCGGCGGCTTGATCTGCGGTTGGATGGTGACGGACAAGAACGGCGACCCGATGAAGGCGCCACCCCATCCCGCCCTCGCGCAGACTAAAGTCAACTATGTAGGCGATCACATTGCCATCGTGATCGCCGACTCTCTGGCCGAGGCACGCGACGCGGCGGAATTGGTGAACGTCGATTACGAAGTGTTGACGGCGAATGTCGACACCAATGCGGCGGATGCCGACGGCACGCCTCAGATCCACGCCGACATTCCCAACAACATGAGCTACGACTGGGAACTGGGCGACCAGGCGGCGGTCGATGAGGCCATTAAGAACGCGGCCCACGTCACGACGCTTGAGATCGTCAACAACCGATTGATCCCGAATGCGATCGAGCCACGTGCGGCGGTCGGCGAATACGACCCGGCGAGCGACAGCTTCACGCTGTACACGACTAGCCAAAACCCGCACGTCGCACGTCTCGTACTATCGGCATTCTGCGCCGTTGCACCCGAGCATAAACTGCGCGTGGTAGCCCCGGATGTCGGCGGTGGCTTCGGCTCCAAGATTTTCATCTACGCCGAAGAAACAGTCTGCACGTGGGCCTCCAAAAAGGTTCGCCGGCCCGTGAAATGGACGGGAGATCGCTCGGAAGCGTTTCTCTCGGATGCGCACGGCCGCGACCACGTGACGAAAGCGGACCTGGCGCTCGACGCCGACGGGAAGTTCACGGCGCTGCGCGTCAGCACCAAGGCCTGCATGGGCGCATATTTGTCCACGTTTGCATCATGCGTACCCACGTACTTGTACGGCACGCTGCTGGCAGGTCAGTACACAACGCCGGCGATCTACTGCAACGTGAAGGCCCTGTTCACCAATACAGCGCCGGTGGATGCCTATCGAGGTGCGGGCCGGCCGGAAGCGACATACCTGATCGAACGGCTGGTCGAGGTGGCTGCCCGCGAAACCGGGACCGATCCGGCTGAACTGCGGCGGAAGAATTTCATTCCACCGGATGCCTTCCCTTACACCACGCCAGTCGTGTTGGCGTATGATTCGGGTAGTTACGAAGAAGTCCTGGACAAGGCCTGCGGCCTTGCCGACTACAAAGGCTTTGCCAACCGCAAGGAAGAAGCAAAGAAGCGCGGCAAGCTGCGTGGCATCGGCTTCTCCAGCTACATCGAGGCTTGTGGCATTGCGCCGTCCGCTGCGGTGGGCTCGCTGGGCGCTGGCGTCGGCCTTTGGGAAGGCGCCCAGGTGCGCTTCAATCCGACGGGCAGCGTTACGGTGTTTACCGGCTCGCACGCCCATGGCCAGGGACACGAAACAACTTTTGCCCAGGTCGTGTCGGACACACTCGGCATCCCATTCGAGAACGTCGAAGTCGTCCACGGCGACACGGACAAAGGTCCCTTCGGCATGGGAACGTACGGTTCTCGATCTGCTGCCGTTGGCGGTTCCGCAATCATGCTGGCCTGCGACAAGATCATCGAGAAGGGCAAGAAGATCGCCGCCCATTCACTTGAGGCCGCGGAGTCGGACATCGAATACGATGGCGGCACCTTCAGCGTGGCGGGTACGGACCGCAGCATGTCGATGGGCGAGATCGCCTTTACGGCCTACGTCCCACACAACTATCCGGAAGGCCTGGAACCAGGTCTCGACGAGACCGGTTTCTACGATCCCGCCAACTTCACGTATCCGGCCGGCACGCAAATCTGCGAGGTCGAGGTCGATCCCGATACCGGCGAGGTTGAGATCGTCAAGTTCTCGGCTGTCGATGACGTGGGAGTCGTGATCAACCCGACCATCGTCGAAGGCCAAGTGCATGGCGGCGTCACGCAAGGTATCGGGCAGGCTGTGCTTGAGAATTGTGTCTATGACGGAGACACTGGCCAGTTGGTCAGTGGCTCCTACAATGACTACACCATGCCACGTGCCGACGACGTCCCGAACTACGATATCGAGCTGCACGAAACGGCCTGCCCGCACAATCCGCTGGGCGTGAAGGGCTGTGGCGAGGTTGGCGCAATCGCCGCACCACCTGCCGTGATGAACGCCATCACCGATGCACTCGGCACCGAGAACATCAACATGCCGGCGTCACCGGAGAGGGTCTGGCAAGCCTTGGCTCAAGCGTAGACACGCGCGGAGAAGGAGAAATTCGCAATGTATGATTTCACGTACCACCGCGCAGCCAATATCGCGGACGCAATTAAACAAGTCGGCGGCGCCGATGACGGTCAGTTTCTGGCTGGTGGCCACACGCTTCTTCCGACGTTGAAGCTGCGGCTGGCACAGCCTTCGGATCTGGTCGACCTCCAGGATATCGGAGACCTCAGAGGGATCTCGGCTTCCGGCGACGGAGTCACCGTCAAAGCGATGACCACCCATGCGACCGTGGCTGGTTCGGCCGATGTGCAGAAGGCGATCCCGGCGCTGGCCGCGCTCGCCGGCGGCATCGGAGACCCGCACGTCAGGGCCCGGGGAACGATCGGCGGATCGATCGCCAACAACGATCCAGCAGCGGACTATCCCGCGGCAGTGGTCGGACTCGGTGCCACGGTCAAAACCGACAAACGCGAGATTGCCGGCGACGAGTTCTTCACCGGAATGTTCGACACGGCGATTGCGGAAGGTGAGCTCATCACCGAGGTGAGCTTCCCCAGGGCCGACAAGGCGGCATACTACAAATTCAAGAACCCCGCCTCCCGCTTTGCCATCGTCGGCGTGTTCGTCGCGCAAATCGGCGGTGGCGTTCGCGTGGCGGTGACGGGCGCCGCGCCGTGTGTCTTCCGGGTCTCCGAGATGGAAGCGGCACTGTCCGGCAACTTCTCGGCGGATGCGATCAAGGATATCGCGATCTCCGAAGACGGCCTCAACTCCGATATTCATGCTCAGGCGGACTATCGCGCGCATCTGGTGAATGTCTGCGCCCGACGTGCCGTCGAGGCCTGTTGACATCGAGATACGTTCAAACATCTATTGAAGAGGGGAGCATCGCCTCCCCTCTTTTTTATATACGATCCCGGAATTGATATGGCGAAACCGCGTCCCCTTCCTGACTCCATCGACGATACCGAAGTCCTGCTGCGGGACGGCGACTATCTCGCCGACCGCAGTCTCGCGACAACCCTGTTCCTCAGCTTGAAAATGGGCAGGCCCTTGTTTCTCGAAGGCGAGGCCGGGGTTGGCAAGACGGAGATCGCGAACGTGCTGTCGACAACGCTGGGCCGCCAGCTCGTGCGGTTGCAATGCTATGAGGGTCTGGATATCTCGTCTGCGGTGTACGAATGGAACTACGCCGCCCAGATGATCGAAATCCGCATGGCGGAAGCGGAGGGGGTCAGCGACCGGGAACGTCTCGGCTCGGACGTGTTTTCCGAGCGTTTTCTGATCAAACGCCCACTGCTTCTCGCGCTCGAGCCGGACACCGCCGGCGCACCCGTGCTGCTCATCGACGAGCTCGACCGGACCGACGAACCTTTTGAGGCCTACCTTCTCGAAATTCTCGCCGAATTTCAGATAACGATTCCAGAGATTGGAACGATCTCGGCCCCCGAACCGCCCATCGTCATCATCACGTCGAACCGGACCCGGGAAATCCACGACGCACTCAAGAGGCGCTGTCTCTATCACTGGGTGGATTACCCCAACTCCGCTCGGGAGCTCGAGATAGTCCGTCTGAAGGTGCCGGGCGCCGAAGAACGACTCAGCCAGGAAGTTGTGGGCTTCGTTCAGCAGCTCCGCGGTACCGACCTGTTCAAGCTGCCCGGCATCGCGGAAACCATTGACTGGGCAACGGCGCTGACACAGCTCGACAAGCTCTCCCTGGATCCCGAAACCGTGAATGACACGCTGGGCGCCCTGCTCAAGTACCAGGATGACATCGCGAAAATCCAGGGTAGCGAGGCCGCGCGATTGCTGGAAACGGTGAACGCAGAACTCGCCGCTGCCGGCCGTTAGCAGCGGGTGGCGCGTTGATCGGCGGCAATAAGGCAGGCGTGACCGAGCAGACGACAGAACCAGGTCGCTTCACCGAGAACATCATGCACTTCGGCCGCGTGCTGCGCACGGCGGGCCTTCCCGTAGGCCCTGGCAAAATCATCGATGCGACGCGCGCGGTTGAGACCGCCGGCATCACCAACCGTGACGACTTCTATTGGACGCTGCATTCGGTGTTCGTCAACCGGCAGGACCAGCGTGAGATTTTCGATCAGGCCTTCCACGTATTCTGGCGCAACCCGCAGATCCTCGAACGCATGATGTCGCTTATGCTTCCGTCGATTCAGAGCGATGGTCAGGCCGAGTACGAGACGCCAAGCCAAAGGCTTCTGGACGCCTTGTTCCCGGGCCGTGGTGATACCGGCGATCAAAAGGAAACGGGAGAAATCATCGGAGACGCCGCGGGCACGTATTCGCAGCAGGAAATCCTGCAATCGATGGACTTCGAGACTATGTCCGCGGAAGAGATCGCCAAAGCCAAGGCGATCATCTCCCGCATGCGTTTGCCCATCATGCGCGTGCCCACCCGGCGTTACGCGCCCAATCCGCGCGGCGCCAGGATCGATATGCGGGCATCGCTGCGTTCAGCCCTCCGCTCCGGGTCGGACACCATTCCGCTGAAGCGTTCGGCGCGGCGACATCGGCATCCGCCACTGGTCGTTCTGTGCGACATCTCGGGATCGATGAGTCGGTATTCGCGCATGCTGTTGCACTTCCTCCATGCCGTGACCAACGACCGCGACCGTGTGTTCACGTTCGTCTTCGGAACACGCCTCACAAACATCACGCGGTTTCTGCGCTATCGCGACGTCGATGTCGCCTTGGAGAAAGTCTCGGAGAGCGTCGAGGACTGGTCGGGTGGAACACGGATCGGACATTGCATCAAAGACTTCAACGCCCAGTGGTCGCGCCGTGTCCTCGGCCAAGGTGCCCTTGTCTTGCTGATCTCCGATGGCCTCGACCGCGACTCCGGTGAAGGGCTTGAATCAGAAGTTGAACGCCTCCATAAATCGTGCCGGCGGTTGATTTGGCTGAACCCCCTCTTGCGCTACGAAGGCTTTGAGCCAAAATCTCTGGGTGTGAAAGCGATTCTGCCGCATGTGGATGAATTCCGCACCGTGCACAACCTCCAGAGCCTGCAGGATGTGGCACGGGCATTGGCGCATGAAATGCCGCGGACGAAGGTAGGCCATTTTGGCCATACTTTAGGAGAAAGGGCCGCATGATGAGCGAGCAGCAAACGCAACAAGATTGGCAGGAAGATGTCCTGGGCCAGGCGGCGCGATGGAAGTCCGACGGCATGGATGTCGCGCTGGCCACGGTGGTGACAACCTGGGGCTCGTCGCCACGACCCGTGGGGAGCCAGCTCGCCGTCGACGGCAACGGCAAGATGATCGGGTCCGTCTCGGGCGGCTGCATCGAAGGCGCTGTCATCATGGAAGCCCTGAAGGCAATCGAAGGCGGCGAACCGAGACTGCTCGACTTCGGTGTGACCCACGAACAGGCCTGGGAAGTCGGCCTGGCGTGTGGTGGCAAAGTGCAGGTCTTCGTCGAAAAACTGGCATGAAATCGGCAACCCTCAACCAAATCCTTCGTGACCGTGACGGGAAATTTCCCGTCGTCCTTGCGACCAAGTTGAAGTCTGGCGAAGAGCATCTCATTTATCCCAGCGACCTGGACGGCAAGAATGGTCTCGACCCGGCCATCGTTGATGGGGCACGGGACGCGTTCCGCAGCGACCGAAGCAAGACGGTTGAGACGGCCGACGGACCGGTCTTCCTCCACGTCTTCAATCCGCCGCTGCGGATGATCATCGTAGGCGCCGTGCATATCGCGCAGCCGCTGGCCCGCATGGCCATCCTGGCAGGCTACGACATCACCATCGTCGATCCCCGTAGTTCTTTCGCCACGGACGAGCGTTTTCCAGGTGTCACGCTGTTGACCGAATGGCCGGACGATGCTCTGACCACCCTCGCACCGGATTCGCGGACGGCCGTGGTCACGCTGACTCACGACCCCAAGCTCGATGACCCGGCGCTCGAAGTCGCCCTGAAGTCAGGCGCTTTCTATGTCGGCTCGCTCGGCAGTAGGAAGACCCATGCCGCGCGCCTTCATCGCCTCACCGAGGCGGGATTCAGCGAGGAGCAGATGAACCGGATCAACGGCCCTGTGGGACTGGCGATCGGCGCGCGCTCTCCCGCAGAGATTGCCGTCTCCATCCTCGCCCAGGTGACGCAAGCGCTGCGACAGGAGTCTTGAATGGATTTTCGCCGCTTCTCCCTTGATGAAGCCGAAGGCACGATTCTCGCGCATAGCGTCAAAGCCGAAGGACAAGCTTTCAAGAAGGGCCGCGTCCTCAGCGCGGATGACATTGCCGCCCTGCGATCGGCAGGACATGACGGGGTGATCGCGGCGCGTCTCGAAGTCGACGACATTCCGGAAGATCGGGCCGCGCAGACCATCGCCGAGGCAGCATGCGGCAACGGCGTGCGTTGCGCGGCACCATTTACCGGACGGTGCAACCTGTACGCCGAGACCCATGGCGTGGCACTCATTGATCACAAAAGGCTCGACGAGATCAATTTGATCGACGAAGCCGTAACCGTCGCCACGGTGGCACCATTTGAATTGGTCGAGCCGGGGCAGATGCTCGCGACCATCAAGATTATTCCCTTTGCCGCGCCGAAGGACGTCATTTCAGCCGGGTCAGACATCGCCCGACGTGCGGAACCCCTGATCCAGGTGGCGGCCCTGAAGGACAAACCGGTCGGCCTGGTATTGACCCGACTGCCGGCCACCAAGGAATCGATTCTCGACAAATCCCTGGAAACCACGCGTAACCGTCTGACTCATCTGGGTTCCCGTCTCGTCGGGGAGATTCGCTGCGACCATTCCGAAGAAGCCGTTGCATCCGCCGTCACCGATCTACTCGACGAGGGCTGCCAACCCATTCTGATATTCGGCGCGTCCGCGAACGTCGACCGGCGCGACGTAGTGCCAGCCGGGATGATCCGCGCGGGCGGCGAGATAGACCATTTCGGTATGCCCGTCGATCCCGGGAACCTGATGCTTCTGGGACACCACGGTGAGATCCCGCTGGTGGGCCTGCCAGGTTGCGCGCGCTCACCTAAGGAGAACGGGTTCGACTGGGTCCTGTGGCGATTGCTGGCGGATGTGCCGGTGAGCCGTGAGGACGTGATGCGCATGGGTTCGGGCGGCTTGTTGAAGGAAATTCCAACTCGCCCGCAACCGCGAACCGGCAAGATCGGCGAGGCACGATCGGCTGGCGAAGGCATCCCCCGCATGCCGCGTATCGCAGCACTCGTGTTGGCGGCGGGTCAATCGCGCCGCACGGGCAAAATCAACAAACTGCTCGCGGAGATCGATGGCATTCCGATGGCGGCACGGGTTTTGACGGAAGTCAGGACGTCGGCTGCCGGCCCCGTCATTGTGGTGACCGGACACGAATCTGACCGGGTCGCCGACGCACTGGCCGGCGATGATCTGACCTTCGTTCACAACCCGGACTTCGCGGAAGGCTTGAGTACCTCACTCGTTACGGGACTGAAGGCGCTCCCCGGCAATATCGAAGGCGTCATCGTGTGTCTCGGAGACATGCCGCGGGTCAAGGCCGCGCACATCGACAAGCTGATTGCCGCATTCAATCCGCTCGAAGGCCGTGCGATCTGCGTCCCTACGTTCACCGGCAAGCGAGGCAATCCGGTCCTCTGGGGTGCGCAGTTCTTCGACGAAATGGATGCGGTTGCCGGTGATGTCGGCGCCCGTCATCTGATCGGAACCCACGGTGACGTCGTCGCCGAAGTCCCCATCGACGACGACGGGGTGCTGGTGGATGTAGATACGCCCGAAGCATTGATCGCCATGGGATCACGCCCTTAACGGATGTCATCTTCTTGTGGGGAACTGACGCTCCAGGAAATCGATGACCGCTTGGGTGCCGCCGTGCGCCGGCAGATCGTTGTGGCCGGCATTCGGGAAATAAACGGCCTCCTTGGAATCGTTCGCGGCGGCAAACAGCTGGCGGCCAAGACGCGTCGGCACGACCCGGTCGCGTTCACCGTGCACAATGAACAAGGGTGCACGCACGCTGGCAATCTTTGAAATTGACTCGTAGCGATCCTTCAATAACCAGCGCACCGGGAGGAACCAATAGGCACCCGCCGCCACGTCAACCGTGGATGTGAACGGCGCTTCGAGGACCACCGCTGCGACGTCAAACTCGGTCGCCAGTTGCACCGCCACGCCGCTTCCCAATGACTCTCCAAGCAGGACGATCCGGTCGAGCGATAAGCCTTCAGACTCGACGAATGCCAATGAGGCCCGGCCGTCCGCGTAGAGCCCCTCTTCGTTCGGGCTGCCCGGATTTTCGCTGTAACCACGATATTCGACCAACAGCACACCAAAGCCTCGGTCAAGGTACGGGCGCGCCCTGGCGCCCCGAACCGCGATCCCACCACCGTTTCCGTGAAAGTAAACGACTGTCGGCTTGGCCTCGTCGCCGCTGCCTTGGGGCGGCTTGAACCAGGCCTTCAGCTCAAGGCCGTCGTTAGTTTTCAGGGTGACGACATCCATGTCGGGGACGCCAGCCTGTGCCGGGGTCGGCAGCGATCGTGCCGGAAAATACATGATGCTGCGCTGCAATACGTACATGGCCGCGACGAACAATGCGTACGCGGAAAGGATGTAAATCGCGGTACGCCAGATCATGATCCGCCCTCGGCGACTGAATGCGTTGACGTCGCTCTAGAAAACGACCATTTGGCGAATGGTCGCACCGTCTGCGAGGCGATCGAACCCCTCACTGATTTCGTCGAGCTTGAGCTGTTCGCTGAGCAGCGCATCCATGGGCAGCATGACCCTTTGGTACAGTTCGAGGTATGGCGGGATATCCCGCACCGACACGCTGCTGCAGCCATAACTTCCCTTGAGGGTCGGCTCCAGACCTATCGTATCGAGAACGGCGGCACGTACCTTCATTTCTTCCCCTTGTGAATCCCGGCACGTCAGGCCTCGGGTCGAGAGACTTGCCTCAACGGCGCGGCGGCACAAACTTTATTCGCTAACCAGATACTCACGGCAGCAAGCGCGATTCCAGCCGGTAAATCGATCAAATAATGCCATTTCGACACGACGGCCTCCACGGCAATCCAGGTGAACAGAATGATGTACACCGGCAGCAACACAGATCGGCTTCGATACGCGTACCACAGGAATACCCACGCCGCACCGGCATGGAGCGACGGCATAGCGGCAAGCCCGGCGTTGAAGTACGACACACCGTGCTCAGTCAGCCATGGCAAGCCGTTCGTTGTCAGTTGGTTGTAAGCCGCCCACATCCCGTCCTGTTGCCGCGTGGCCAGCGCATTCTCGCCCCGGGTGTAGATAAAGGGTCCTACCGCCGGCGCTGCCAAATAACTCAATGCTCCCAGACACTGGTTGATGAGTGTTGCGATCAGGACCGGACGGAAAAAGCGGCGATCGACCACGCAATGATAGGCGAAGGCGGCAAAGAACATCGCCACGAATGCCCAGAGGTACCAAAGATCGACGGCAATTGAGTGATCGGCGATGAAGACACGGACGGCGATAAAGATGTCGATAAGCGGCTGCACGGCAGCATCGATGCGCTGGTACGTCTCGTCGAAGCGGGCCGGATTGATCAGCGGCACCCACATCTTGACGTGGAAATGCAGCCACATGACGACGACGAAGGTACCGAGGTAAATCACGTTGCGGCCAAGCTCAAGCCACATATCCGTCAAGGGATCGGTGCCACCCGAGAGCCAATAGGCGAGAAACGGCAGTGAAAACCACACCGTCGCGAAAGCGACGGGCACCGCGTAGCGAAAGCCCAGGTAGTAGCTGATTCGTCCGTCGGGAATGACGAAGGAAGTCTCGAAATTAACGGCAAGTGCCGCCGTGACGGCAAACATCGCAGCCGCGATAAAGAGTTCAGGAAACTGGAGCAGGAACGCAACCAGCCGGTTTCGCCGCTTCGGTGGGCGGCTGCGGCCGGCCAAGTCGAAAATGTTTCCCAATCTCGCCATGAGGCCTCCGCCGGTCTATGCCAATTTACCGAATGACTTCAAACAATGTATGGTTCCCGACCAGGTGATCCGGCAACGGCCAGGGCCTCAACCAGGCAGGCGCCTCGCCCGAGAGCAGCCGATCGTAGACCGTTCGTCCGGAACCTTTTCCCCTGTATCGCTGAGACTCATTGCCATGCCGGCAGAGCAAGACCAGTTCAATTCCACGGCGATCCACGATATCGCGGGCCCGCGCCTCTTCCGTCGCGGCAAAGAAATCATAAGTATCCAGTATGCCAGCGGTATTCCGTTGATATGGCGTCGCCACGACAGCGTGTGGTGAACGGTAAACGATCTCGGGCCCGTCAAATATGAAGGCCATGACGCGACGCGAGGCACTTCCCAGTTCGGGATCCTCACCGAGATGTATCGCCATCGGCGTCAACGGACACTTTTTCGCAACGAAGTCGGAGCTTGCCTCCAGGCGATGCAGACCCGCCCCGAGCAGCAAAAACACAGACGTGAATCCGACAACCACCAGCGCACGCGACACAGACAGGAGAAACCGTCTGGCGTTGCCGGCTCCAAGCTGGCGCTGAATGGCATCGAGCGCAAAGCCCATCAGCACCGCGTAGGGGATCACCATTACGAACTCCGCGTACGTCGCCCAGCGCGCCTGATATAACGTCAACGGTACGAATACTCCTACCCCAATCGCAATGAGCACCCATCCCTGACGTTCAGACCCCTTGGTCGTCCGGATGAGCCAAATCAGCACAGGTATTGCCACGATTACGTGTCCCAGGAGGAATACGATTTCACGTAGTGACCGCAGCGGGCGCTCGGCGGAAATCAAAGCACGGACTTCCTGAACCTTGTCGAGCCACACGGACACCACACGAGGGTTCACGTCCACGTAAGGTCCACCAAAAAATTGAGGAAAGAGCGCCGCAACCAACAGGCTCGCGCCCACCGCGCCCAAGACGATCAGTGACAATCGCCGGGGTAATTGCGCCCAAACGGGAAAGCGCCCTTCCGTCGAGTGAACGGCCACAAAAAATACGGCGGGAAGAACGAAGATGAAAACATGGACCGCCGATAACGCGTCGTAGGCGACAGACAGCAAATTGTCGGGGGGATGCTCGACGATCAGTCCAGCCAAAAGGCCGAGCCACAAGGTCCCGGAGATGATCGCCATGTCCACCGAACTCGGCCAATCCCTGACAAGCCAGGAAGCCGAGAGGGCCAGCAGGACCACGCCGATGGTGACCAAGGCTTCGACGCTCACCCACATCAAGAGGGCTCCTGTTAGACCCGCCGCAATTAGCACTTTAGCGTTGCGCCCGGCCAACAAAGCGCGGAGGCAGAGACCCACCAAGACGACGAACAAGAACAGGATAAGTCCATGATGATCGGCACGGCCTATGTCGAAATAGCTGTGCACGGCGGGAAGCGCGAGCATCAGTACGCCGAGATAGGGAACGTCCTGGCGCCGGAGAAGCGGTGTCACGGCCCACATCAACGCAATCAATGACGCGATGTGGAGCAATGGATTGATAAGCGCTCCCGACCAGTAGAGGGCGCCCTTCAAAGTCATGAATGGCAGGAACGGCATGGCCCCCGCCAGCAGCAAGATATCGAAGGGTCGTGTCCAATGGAGCGTCGTACCGTAGGGCGAATTGGCGCGTACCGCCGCTTTGTCGAACCAGTCACCACTTTCAACAAGTGCCTCCACCCGCGCGAGGCGCGTGTATCCATCCGGATCCGACAGATACTGGTTCTCTAAGATGGCGGGGTTCCTCCAGACCATGGCGATTTGGAGGAGGATCAGCAACAGCACAGGAAACAGCCATGAAGGTTGGAGGTGGCGCGGCGCGGTGTCGGAGTCGGAGTCGACGCCAGTTTCGGGCCGAAGGAGCGTCATACGATCAACGTTCCTCGTGATATTCAGTCTCGGTGTTGACCGCCCAGACATTGTCCTTGGCCATCGTACCGGAAACTATATTGTCTACCGCGACCATTGCCGCAAGCATGGAATGGTCCTGGTTGTTGTACCGGTGCATGCCGTTCCTGCCGATCAGGAAAAGATTGTCAAAACCGTCCACATATTCCCGTATGCGATCAAACTCCCCATAGCTTCCGAAGTAAGCCGGGTACGTTTTGGGCATGCGAATCACGACGCTCGTCAAGACGTCATCCGGACTGCCTATGCCGATCGCCTTCAATTCTGCAGCGGCCAGCCGGGAGAGAGCGTCATCGTCCTGGCCCCACAGTTCATCTCCCTCGTTACAAAAATACTCCAGGCCGATCCAGACCGTGTCGGGATCCGCGACCATGTAAGGGCTCCAATTATTGAAGAACTGCAGTCGCCCGACTTGAACGTGTGGTTCCTGCACGTAGATCCAATTGTTCGGCAGGACCTGTGAGAGCTCACGTCCAGTGGTACCACCACCGGCCGCAACCTGCCGGAGAAGCAATCCAACTGTAATGAAATCACGATAAACGAGATCGCGTGCGATATTTCTAATGCGGGCCGGTGCATCGGGTTCGAATCCGGCAATCAGGTCGCAGACGGGCATCGACGAAAATACGAGATCGGCAGACATCATCTCGGTCGTTCCATCGGGCTGGCGCACGACAACGGACTCGATCCGCCCATTCCCATGATGAAAGGACACGGCGCGGGTTCCGAATCTGATCTCGCCGCCGGCGGCTATAACTCTTTCCGCAACGCATTCCCACATCTGGCCAGGGCCGAACTTGGGGTAGAGGAACTGCTCGATCAGGCTGGTTTCCGTTTCCTTCTGCGCAATGGAGCGAGTCGCGCTTCGCAATCGCGACAGCGAATGCAGCACTGCGCCCCAAAGTGAAAGACCCTTTATCCGCTGGGCGCCCCACTCTGCTGGAATGTCCGTGCAAGCGACGCCCCAGACTTTCTCGGTGTAGGACTTGAAGAAAGTCGCATATAGCTCCTGCCCGAAGCGGTTGATGAAAAAATCTTCCAGGTTTTTCTCCGGCCGGCGCGGAATCAGGTGTGCCTTCAGATAGGAGGCTAGAATCCTAACGGTCGCAATCCATCCCAGCTTGCGGAGCGTCGACAGGGAAAGACTGAGCGGGTAGTCAAACAGTTGTCCGCAAAAGAGGATCTGGGAGACACGGGAGCGAACGAGCATGACCTTGTCCTCGACGTCGGGGTCGGGGCCGTCCGCCTGCAGATCGATCCATCGCTGCTTGTTTTGATAGGTGATCTCGATCGCCGACCCATCGTCCGGTGCGCGCTGCACTGGCAAAATTCTTTGCCACCACGCCATGACGCGGTCAGACTTCGAAAAGAACCGATGCCCTCCGAGATCAATGCGATTGCCTTCATGTTCGACTGTTCGGGCAATGCCGCCGACGATTTCGTCAGCCTCCACAACGATCGGCTTGAATTCCGTCCGTTCGAGCAGCTCCAATGCGGCCGTCAGGCCCGCTGGGCCTGCGCCGATGATAATCGCGGTCCGCTCAGTCATTCCGGCCTATGAAAATTGCACGAACTGTCTTGATAGGTCGCTAAACAAACAGACCGCTTGCGGCATCGATTTTCGTAAGTGCCAAGACGCCCCCAACAACTTGAGGCAAAAGTGTTCTCAATTCGTAAGGCAAAATCGGCGCAATGAGGCCGGTTGACGAGGACTACTCTACGCTCGCCTCTGCACCTAATGCCTGTTGAGAGCCGGAACGATCAGACCCACCGCCGAACCAGCCACGGATGCGCTGGCGGAACCGGCGCCACTTGCCCTGGCGCAATGATTTGTGGAGCTCCTTGAAATAGTACATGTGCTCCTCTTCGATGTGGTGGCGCGGCGACTCCTTGTAGTGCCTGGCTATGAATTCTTTCTTCTTTTCGATATCGCGCAGCATTTCCTGTCGCGTCGGCATTACAGCGTTGCCCAGGATGAATTCCCGAATCCATTTGGACTGTTCTTCGTAATTCCAGTTGAGTGCCGTCGTCGACATGATCATGCCGATGATATAGAGCCCCGGCCATTTGACGGGTACGATGCGTTTGTAAAGTTCGACGTTGTTGTCAACGATCGGAACCATATCCCGCGATAGGAATGGCAGATCGATCAGATAGCCCGTACACGCCAGGAGGACGTCAAATTCCTCTGCGGTGCCGTCAACGAAGTGAAGCGTCTTTCCGTCGATCTTTTCGATGCCCTGCTTGACGGTTACGCGATTGTAGGCGACGTCATGGATGATCGTCGCGCTGGTCGTCGGATGCGCCCGCCGGGTCAACGGCTTGAAACCGAATTCCGTCATATCGCCGTGCACGAGGTAGGTCATGAACGCAATGATTTTCCGCCGCAGCTTGTCGGGTATCCACGGTTTGAAAAGCTTCATCGAAATGTCGGTGACTGGTAACCCGAAAATGAGCTTCGGTGAGATCATCACGCCCGAGCGCGCGACCATCACGCAACTCTCGGTGATCACGCACATGTCACTGGCGATATCCACGGCCGAGTTGCCGACACCCACGATACACACGCGCTTGCCTTTGAAGGACTCTGGCGTGCGGTAGTAGTGCGAGTGCATGTATTCGCCTTTGAATCCGTCTTGAAATTCCGGCACATGCAGTGGCTTGGTGAGGTGACCCGTCGCCACGCAGACCGAGTCGAATTCAAGCTTCAGGCCGTCCACGGTTTCGATCTGCCAGCGCGGCTCATCCTTGCCGGGCGTGAATAGCGGCTTGATTTCAGTTACTTCCGACCTGAACCGAATGCGGTCCTTGACTCCGAAATGTTCGGCGTACTCGTGCAGATAGTCATGCATGTCCCAGTGGCTGGGGAAACGCTGAACGCTGTCCTTGAACTTAAAGTCGCTGTAGTTCGTGAGATGCTTGGCGGTATTGATGTGTAACGTCTTGTAAGCGGACGAAAGGCCACTGTCGTTCTCATAAACCCACATGCCGCCGATCTTCGTGCCGACCTCGAACACGGTGACATCGAGACCGACCTCGAGCAGATGCTTGGCCAGGCAGATGCCGGATGCCCCTGCTCCGATGATCGCGTGGGTCTTCGCGTGCGGATCCCTTTTCTGGCTCAGCGCCCAGGCCGGGTCGCCCAAGGTTGTCACCGCTTCCGCGTTCTCGATGGTTGCCGCTTCACTCATAAGGTTCGATCCGTTCTCGCAATGAATTCGTGGTGTCGCCGATCACGCCGCGCGGGGCACGTCCCGTTGTTTACGCGCGATGGCTTCGCGCAGCGATTTCTTGAGTAGTGGGAAGTACCGCAGATGCTCTTCCTCGATGGCATGCCGTGCCGTTTGCTTGTAATTCGTTCGAATAAATTCATCCTGTTCCTCGATGTCCGCGTGCATCTCCTTTTCAGAAGGCAGGACAGCATTGCCGACGATGAATTCACGAACCCATTTGACCTGATGTTCGTAGCTCACATTGAGAGCCGTCGTGACATTGGCCATGCCGATGAAATACAGACCGGGCTGATTCGGTTGCACGATCCGCTTGTAGAGTTTCAAGTTGTTGCCCTCTACCGGGACGATATCCTGCGACAGAAACGGCAGATCGATCAGATACCCCGTGGCCGTGATGAGCACGTCAAATTCTTCGGACGTACCGTCAACGAAATGCAGGGTCTTGCCTTCGACCTTGTCGATGCCTTGCTTCACGATGATGCGGTCATAAGCGATGTCGTTCACGACTGTGGCGCTGCTGGTTGGATGGACCTTCGTGGTGATCGGCGGTATGCCAATCCTCTTCATGTCTCCATGAACGCACCAGATGAGAAACGTAAGGGCGCGCGAACGGAACCATTCGGGTACCCACGTTTTCATGAACATCTCGGTGATGTCGGTGAAAGCCATGCCGAACAGTAACTTCGGCGCGATCCACACGCCGGTCCGCGCGACGAGCACGCAACGCTTGGCGTAAACGCACACGTCACTGGCGATATCCACCGCCGAATTTCCGATACCCACGACGCAGATGCGCTTACCGATATATGGATCCGGCTCCTTGTAGTAGTGGGAGTGAACGTACTCCCCCTGGAATTCATTCTGGAATTCGGGCACGTGCATCGGCTTCGTCAGATGTCCCGAGCAGACGCAAACATTGTCAAACGTCCGCTTTCGGCCGTCGACGGTTTCCAACTCCCATTTTGGATCTTCCGTGCCCGCCTCGAACAACGGTGTCACGGCTTTTACTTCAGACTTGAACTCGATCCGTTCCATCACGCTGAAGTGCTCAGCGTATTCCTTGAGATAAGTATGCACGTCCCTGTGACTGGGGAATCGCTGCACGTCTTCGCGGAATTTGAAATCACTGAAGTTCGTCATGTTCTTGGCCGTATTTATATGGAGTGTCCGATAAGCGGACGAACGGCCACTGTCATTCATGTAGCACCACAGCCCCCCTACCTGGGTGCCGATCTCGAACACTGTGACATCAAGCCCCGCCTCGATCAGATGCTTTGCGGTACAGAGACCCGAGGCACCAGCCCCGATGATCGCAACCGTCTTGGCAGGCACCGACACCGTCTGTCCGCCTTTGGACTGAACGCCGTGAGATGTCTCGGCTACGGCAGTCTGGCTCATGTCACCTCTCTCAATAGATTTGCCGATTGTCACGCACCGCGATCAGCACGCGACGCACGCAGGTATCAGCCAATTTCAGGCGACACCACACCCGCAAATCGTCACCCAATCAGGCCATGCGTGAACAACGGGAACCCCACACCCATGTGGGGATGAGCCTGGATTTTGCCGTATCGCACGCTCGCTGTCGAGACACGCAGGCAGAGCTCCGATCGCCACGCAGTCTTTGGAATAATCCCGTTGACCCGTTGCACTTGCCCCCCCGAGGGATTGTCGAAAAGGTTAAGGGGAATAACCATGCTTGCGTTCTCATCGGGTATGAGCACGAGCGTCAACACCAAGGTGGCGACGCAAGAGTGTGTCGAAATCGCGATGGGAGAAGGTGGCGGAGCGGATTGCGACCTTATCGCGCTGCATTCGACCATGGGCCACAACCCCAATCAAGTGATTGCCGCGCTGCGCAACGCCTGCCCCAACGCCACGATCATCGGCTGTACGGGAAGCGGCGTCATCGGCCGTGAGGGTGTGAGCGAAAGCATGCGCTCCCTGGCCATAATGACAGTCCAGGGTAAGGAATTCAGCGTCGCCTCGGCCGATGGCCTCAACGGCGACAACTCCTTTGAACTTGGAGAACGAGTGGCACGGGAGATCAAGGAAAATCATCCGGACGTAAACATGCTCTACCTGCTCACATCCGGCCTCGATCTCAGGAGTGACCAGGTCATAGAGGGCGTCGAAAGCGTCTTCGGGCCGGAAATGCCGATTTTCGGCGCGACGGCGGCGGACAATGGCAAGGCCATAAAGACGCTTCAGTTCCATGACGATCTCGTGATGGAACACGGCGTCGTCCTGGCTGGGTTCGCGGATCCAACCTTGGAGCTGGTGTTGGGCATTCACCACGGTTCGGTCCCCTTGGAGAGCATGAAGTTCGAGATCACGAAGTCCGACGGCAACAAGATCATCGAACTGGACGGAGAACCTGCCTGGCCCACATTGATGGCCAAGCTGGATTTGCCCGCCGACTCCGAGGCGGCCGAAACCATGGGCATGACGGGTCTTGGGGTCGACCTTTCACCCGAGGACGGCGAGGCCTATGACAATCCACAGGTTCTGCGCGTACCACTTGTCGTTGAAGACGATCACCAGTCGTTTCGATTGCCGACCACCTGCCCAGAAGGCAGCCATGTCGCGCTGATGCAGCGCGACGAGCAACGCATCTTCGATGGCGTGGAACGCATGAACGGCGAATTGAACGGACGGCGGCCGGCCGCCGTCTTCCATGCTGACTGTATGGCCCGGGGGCGTCTCACGTTCAACCGCGTCCTCAAGGACGAAATCATCGCCAAGACGCAATACCCGGTCTGTGGCGAGGATGACGTGCCTTGGCTCGGCGTTTATGGCTACAGCGAATACGCCCCGCTCAGGGGCAAGAACCAGTTCCACAGCTATACGACTTCAATCTTCGCATTGGTGCGCAAAGAGGGCGCCTGACGGGCGGATGTCCCTGACGCATACGCATGTCTGAACCAGCGAGGCAGCGTACCTACGAGGAGCTGCTGGCCATCTGTACTCGGTTAGAGGCGGAAACCGGGCACCAACTTCTTGTCCAGCACAATCTGAACCTTACCAAGGGCCGTGTCGACCGCGAGTTGATGCGGTTCAAGTCGATCCAGGCCTTCATCGTGAATGCATTAGAGGTGGAGTCATCGGGCGAGTTCTTCAGTCTGACCCTGGAGGCCATCATCGAAGCCTTCGAGTACGAGGTCGCCCTCGTCCTCCGCTACACCCCGGACGGCAGCCAGTTCGTGGCAACCAGTGAATTCGGGTTCGATGACCCGCCCGGCATGTTGCCGTTCTCGACGGACTGGATCGACCTGAAGCAGACCTGCGTCGTGGGGGCGGCGGATCCTTTGATCCAGAATTGGAGCGAACTGAACCTTGCCCAGGCCATCGTTTCGCCGCTTCACGACAAGTCGGACCGGATAACCGGTGTCATTCTCGCGGGCATCACGCACGACAACGCCGATTTCTTCGAATCCATCACCGACGAGCACGTTTCCGCCTATGCGATGATGGTGCGCCAGGCGGGCGCCCTATGGATCAATCACGAATTGAACGAAGAGATCCAATCCCACAACGAGCGCCTGGTCACCCTGACCGATTCGTATAGCCGCTTCGTGCCGTTTCAGTTTCTGGAGTTGCTGAATCGCGACAGCATCGAGGAAATCGGTGCCGGTGACAGCACCGCGCTCGACATGAGTGTCCTGTTCGCGGACATTCGGGGATTCACGACGATGTCCGAACAGATGGGGCCGTCCGACGCATTTGCCATGCTCAACGAATTCCTCTCGGTAGTGGAGCCGGTCATCGAGGGAGAGCAGGGCTTCGTCAACCAGTATCACGGCGACGGAATCATGGCCTTGTTTCCGGGTGAAGCAGACGCGGCCTTGCGCTGCGCGTCGGCCATGCTCAAGGAGGCGGACGCACTGAATACCCGCCGCCGGAGCCGGAATGTCGTAGAGATTCGCTTCGGTCTCGGGATCAACAGTGGCCCGCTGATGCTCGGCGCCATCGGTGGCGGACAGCGGCTCGATTCCAGTGTCGTCGGAGACACCGCCAATTTGGCGTCACGTACGGAAAACCTGACAAAGCTGTACGGTGCGCTGATCGTCTTCACGGAACACACGAAGGATCGACTCAAGAATGCGGGCGCATTTTCGATACGCGAACTCGATCATCTGGTGGTCGCCGGCCGGGAAGGTGCTACGACCGTTTACGAGCTCATGGATGCCGACCCGCCGGACGTGAAATCGCAAAAGCAGGAAACACTGGCACAATTCGAGAGAGGCCTCGAACACTACCGTACCGGAGAATTCTCGCCCGCGCTCAAGCGGTTTGAAGCTTGCGTTGCCTTGGCACCCAAAGATATGGCTGCGGCACTCTACGTTCAGCGCTGCCGGGACTTGATCGAAACCCCACCACAAACCGAGTGGCAAGGGCTTACCGTGCTGGATCGGAAATAGCCTCAAACGCGAAATACAAGCGAATCATACCGTTCTACCCAGCGACCGGCCGCATTCAGTCTGCTTCGATATTTTAGGTTCAATGCCTTGCGTAACCGCAACTTGCACCCATATGGAATTCAAGTGGAATTGGAGTTGAACATGATGAACACCCGCACCGTTATGGCGACATGGTTGATTGCCGGCTTGGTTGGGTTGTCAGCCACCGGCATCTGTGCGGAATCGGAGGAAGTGGCGAACGCCGCCCAAACGCAGCAGGTTTACACGCACACCGGCGCCTGGACGTCCTACCAGCATCCTTCGGGCAAATACACGATCTCGGTCCGCGCCCAGCGGCCGCTGTAAGTCCTCACAACATTGTGGGCATATCGGCGTCCACCACCCCTCGATCGCACTGAATCAGCACCGAGTCGACCCTTGTCGGCGGCGGCAGCCCTACCCTATGGTGAGCCGGCGCCGATGTTGGCGTGGCACTTGGAACCATGTATTCATCCGTGAAATTTTGCGCATCTTAACCGGAAACGTATGTTTGATTTGAGCAATGCGGTACGTCGCACGCGATAAGGATGGCAGCATCGTTGCCATCTTCGATCGGCCGCATCCCGCGGCGCCGGAGATGGTTTACGAGAACGACCCGGAACTCGTGGCCTTCGTCACGGGCGGGAAGACCGAAGAGGCGATGCGCGCTTATCTGCAAGAGTCCGAGGGCGATTTGCTTCGCATTCTTGAAGATCTGATCAGTGTCTTGATCGAGAACAATCTCATCCTCCTCACCGACTTTCCTGATCACGCCCAGCGCAAGCTGATGCGTCGGCAAGGTATCCGCGGCAAACTCCAGTCCACGTCCCGCTAATTAATTCAATCCGCATCTAATTCACCGCCCACACAGACATGGTATGGGCGCATGGGTCGGAACCGCTAAACATACTGAGAGAGATACATCATGAATGACAGCACGAAACTTCGTGTGGCCTTCGCGGGCGCCGGCCTGATGAGCCAGTTCCATCTCAATGGCTGGTCGGATATCGACGGCGTGGAGATCGTTGCGATCTGTGACCCCGACAAGGAGAAAGCGGAACAGAGAGCACGGCAGTTTGGAATTCCCGCCGTCTATTCCGACTTCGCGACCATGCTGGAGGAAACGACTCCCGCTGCCGTCGATATCGCGACACCGGTCGATACCCACGCCGATCTCGTTCGTATTGCGGCCAATCACGGGGTGCACGCGTGTTCGCAGAAACCCGTCACGCCGACCGTGGCTGAGGCCGAATCCTTGATCGCCGACGTCGGCGATCGGATTCGTTTCATGGTTCACGAGAACTTCCGTTGGCGGCCTCACTACCTTCAGATGCGGGAGTGGCTCGACGAAGACCGCATCGGCACGGTCACCCATGCCCGCATGACCGTCCGCAGTCCAGGTCTGGCGCCGACCCCCGACGGATCAGCGTCACCCGATCTCATCCGCCAACCCTACCTGGCAACCTTCAAACGACTCATCACGTTCGAACTGCTGATCCACCAGCTCGACGTCCTGCGATCGCTGCTTGGCGAGTTCGAGGTGCTGTCGGCGGAGATGGACCGGGTCAATAAGCAGTTGGTCGGTGAAGACATCGCGATCATCGTCATGCGGGGTGAGTCCGGCATCACGGCGGTGGTCGACGGCAGCATGTCGGCGCCCGGCTATCCAGCCCGGCCGAGCGACCGCCTGGAGCTGATCGGCACCAAGGACACCATGATCTTCGATCGCGACAAGCTATTCCTCGTGGGCAGTGACGTCGCGCCCGTGGAACACGACCTCATAGCCAACTACCAAGCCTGCTTCACGAATGCCGTGCGGGACTTCGCCCACGGGGTTCGAACCGGCGAGCCATTCTGGACCGACCGCCTGGACAACCTCAAATCGCTGCAACTGATGGAACGCTGCTACGAAGTCGCCGACATCGACCAATAAACTCGTGTCTGGCACCGTGCCTGGCACGGTCGGTAGCCGTGATCGCTAACCGAAGTCGGCCTTGATGCGGGCTTGGGCCGCATCGAGGAAGCGGCAGAGTAGTGGACGAGTGGCGCGCGGGTCGATCACGTCCTCCACCGCGAACGCCTGGGCCGTGAGGAAGGGCGATGAAAGCTCGCGGAATTCCGCTTCCAGCTCGGCTTCGCGCTTCTTGGGATCGGGCGCGGCGGCAATCTCGCGCCGGAAGGCCACGGCAACACCGCCTTCGATAGGCAACGACCCCCACTCGGCGGAAGGCCAGGCAATCTGGAGATCGACACCGTTCTTGTCGAACGGCACCGTCCCCGCGATCCCATAACACTTGCGCACGATGACCGTGAGCACCGGCACCCGCGCCTTGAGCAACGCGGCCATGCTGTCGACGCCGTCACGAATCATGCCCTCCTCCTCTGCTTTTCGGCCGACCAGAAAACCGGGCGTGTCCACGAAGAACACGATGGGGATGTGGAAGGTGTCACAGAGCTTGATGAATCGGGTCTGCTTGCGGGCCGATTTGGGATCGACGGCGCCCCCGTAATAGGCCGGGTTGTGCGCGATCACTCCCACGGGGCGGCCGGCGAGGCGGGCGAGGAAGGTGCAAACGGCGCGGCCGAATGTCGGCTGAACCTCGAAGCCCGATTCCTTATCGATCACGAGCTCGACGAGACGCCGCATGTCGTAGGGCCGCCGCCGCTCCCTCGGAACAATCGACAACAACTCTTCCTCGGATCTGTCCGCCGGATCATCTGTTGCGACCTCAGGCGGCAGCTGGTACACGTTCTGCGGCATGAAACTGAGGAACCGCCGGATCTGGGCGAAGCTTTCTTCTTCGCTGTCGACCGCGTTGTCCACCGTCCCGGCAATATCGACCGCTACCTTGTAACCGCCCAGCTCTTCCTTGTTGGTGTCTTCGCCGAGACCCCGTTCGGCAATCGCGGGCCCCGCCACGAAGACATGGCTAGTCCCCTTAACCATCACGGAGAAGTGGGTGAGCACGGCCCGCGCGGCTGGCCCGCCCGCGGCCGAGCCCAGCACGGCACCGATAACCGGCACCGTATCCATCAGATCGACATTGCGCTCAAAACCGTGCGCACCCGGCAATACCGAGTAGCCCCGTCGTTTGGACGACGTCACGGACCCGCCCGCACCGTCCAGCAAATTGATCAGGGGAATGCGGTATTCGTACGCGAGATCTTCGACGAAGCCGCTTTGACCGCCCTTCGACCTCGCGCCACTCCAGCTCGCGCCACCCCGGATCGTGAAATCCTCACCACCGATACAGACCTCCCGGCCGTCAATCCTGGCGAGGCCCATGACATACGGTGCAGGAACCACCTTCTTGAGTTCGCCGTCCTCGTAGACGGCGTTGCCGGCAAGTTTTCCCACTTCGTGGAATGACTCGGCATCCGCCAACCGATCGATACGTTCCCGAACGGTCTGCCGACCTTGGTTGTGCAGCTTGTCAATATTGTCACGGCCGCCGAGTTCTTCAGCCCATGCGTGCCGGCGCTTCAATTCCTCGACTTCACGCTCCCAGCTCACGTCTGCAACTCCCGCTTTCCCCCACCTAATTCATGCGTCTCTCACTCAATCCGGAGCACGATGTCCCGCGTGGCAAACCCTGTCAACTTGCGTCACCGGTAGCGACTACGGCAGTCTTGAACAGAACTTGAGACATCGTAATTCACTAGGCCGAATCCCAATAAGAGCGTCTGGCCCCAACCAGTTTCCGAAGGAGAAATCGTATGACCTTGAAGCTCCGCTACAACCCCATGTCGCCCTATATCCGCAAGGTGACCACCATGATCATCGAGACCGGATTGGAAGACAGGGTCGATCGCGTGCTTACCCACCCGTGGACGGAGAACACCGACATCAGCGAGGTGAACCCGCTGGGTAAGGTACCGGCGCTGGAACTGGAAGACGGGACGAATCTCTATGACAGTCTGGTCATCTGCGACTACCTCGACTCTCTCCATGACGGACCGAAGATGATTCCGACCTCGGGCATGGAGCGGTGGATCGTGTTGCGCCGTCACGCCCTCGGACTCGGCATTACGGATGCTGCGGCCCTTCACTTGTTCGAGCTGCGCCGTCAGCATGGCCAGCAATCCCCGGGCTGGCTGGACCGCCAGTGGCTTGCCGTCACGCGGGGCTTGGACCAGGCGGAACGTGAAGTCGGTGACTTCAATGAGCAGCTCGACATCGGCCAGATATGCATCGCCTGCGCCATCGGCCTCATCGATTTTCGTAATCCCGATTGCGGGTGGCGCGACACCCGGCCGAACCTGTCGGCCTGGTGGGACCGTATGATGGCTCGGCCTTCATTCGCGAATTCGGTCCCCTACGATTGGGTCCCCGAGGATGGTGGCGGAGTCAACGTATGGATAACGAGAGAAAAGTAGAGCGGTCCCGGTGAGTGAACCTCGCATCACCGTCATCACCGGCGGCGCGAGCGGAATCGGCCACGCGGCCTCGCGGCGCTTTGCCGCCGAAGGCGATATTGTCGTCATTGCCGATATGGACGCGGACTCCGCTGGCGCTGTCGCGGACGAGCTCAGCGGCTCAGGTGGCCGGGCCTATCACTACGCAGTCGATGTATCCCGGGAATCGGACGTCGACAACGTCATCGACGCGATCGAGCGAGAGGTCGGCCCGATCGGAGTCCTCGTCAACTCGGCGGGCCTGTTTCAGAACCCGTCGGGAATCGCAGAATTGCCGATGGAACAGCATGACGCGCTGTGGATGGTCAACAACCGGGGCCTCTATATGTGCTGCCGCGCGGTGGCCAGGCGGATGATACCGCGCGGCCGGGGCGCCATCATCAACATGGCATCATCCATGAGCTACATGGCATGGCCTCTGACGGCGTATTCTCCGGGCAAGGCAGCGGTGAAGTCACTCACGGAGATCTTGGCCGCGGAGCTCGGCGGTGATGGTATTCGCGTCAATGCCGTGGCCCCACATGGAACGCTCACGCCGCAAATCCAGGCCCGAATCGACGCCGGCGAACGGGACCCGGTCAAGCTCGCGGCGGACAACGCTATCCCTCGCCTGATTAAGCCCGAAGAAGTTGCCGCCGGCATCTTCTTCCTCTGTTCCGACGAGGCCAGCGCCATCACCGGCGTCACGCTGCCCATCGACTGTGGCTATCTCGCCGCGTACGCCTACCGGACTTATCCTGCCTGAGCAGGTGATATTGTTGAGTCCAAAGCGTTACCGGTTCCGGCTCAACAGTATCATCTGCTCAAATATCGGTTTGTAGAGCAGATTCACGCGCATCGATGGGATCACAATGTGATCCCATCTCAACACGATCTTCTCTAGGAGAACCTATCAACATGCTGAATACGGCCATCATCGGTCTCGGGCGCTGGGGTCAACGCTTGGTCGACTCCGTCCAGGACGCCGGCAATCCCAAGGGAGACCTCATCCACTTCACCCGTGCCGTGACCCGAACGCCTGCCAAGGCGGTCGATTTCGCGGACCGCCACGGCATGCCGATCGGCAGCGACTATGCCGCCGTGTTGGCGGACCCGGATATTGCGGCCGTGGCCCTCGCCACACCTCATACCCAGCACGCCGATCAGATCGCCGAAGCGGCGGCGGCCGGAAAGCACGTCTTTGTCGAAAAGCCATTCACGCTCACGGCGGAAAGCGCGAAACGCGCCGCCGCGGCGTGCGAGCGGGCGGAAGTTGTCCTGGCGCTCGGACATAATCGGCGATTCTTCCCGTCCATGATCGCCCTGAAAGACATGATCGAGTCGGGCGGGCTCGGACAAGTGCTGCATCTTGAAGGCCAATTCTCATCGTCATTTGGCTTGGATCTGACTCCGAAGATCTGGCGCGCCGAAGGGGCGGAAAGCCCGGCGGGTGGCATGACATCACTAGGCATCCACTGTATCGACGCCTTCATACACCTGAATGGCCCCATTTCCCGCGTGCAGGCCTACAGCCTTAGGCAAGTCTTGACCGTCGAGTCGAACGACACCACGGCAATGATGCTTCGCTTCGAGAACGGCACAACCGGGCTGCTTGGAACGCTGACCGTCACAGCGCGGCTGTTCCGGCTGCAGGTGTTCGGTACCAAGGGCTGGGTGCGCATCGACGAAGACGGCACGATGACGGTGTGCGACATCGATGGCCAGCCGGAAATCCGGGAATTCGAAAAGTTCGATACGTGCCGGTCGGAACTGGAAGCATTTGCGGCAGCAGTCGCTGGCGATGAACCCTACCTGCTTCCGACGGATCAGGCGATCCATGGTATTGCCGTACTCGAAGCAATTGTCGAATCGGCCGCCAACGACGGAACGGCAATCGACCTTTCGTAGAGCAGATTTACGCACCCAACTTTCAGATAGCGACATCGCGCATGCACCCGTCATTGAGCCGTGACAGCATTCGACTGCTCATCGGACCCGGCCGGCGGGCCAACGCCCGCCGTCGGACTCTTTATCTTGAAAAGTACCGTCATGCGGAAACCTCTCTTCACGATTTTCATATCCTTGTTCTTGGGATTCTTGGCATCGGCCGTGCAGGCCGCGCCGAAAATTCTCGGTGTTATCGCCACTGCCACGCCGGTTCCGCTAATTTTCCGAGGCGAAGAGTGTAACGCGGAACTCACGACATTCTGCCTGCAGGAATGGCGCCCGCCCCCGCAGCTCGGCGCCCGCTACGTACCGACAGGCGGCGAAGGCATCACGCTGATCGGCCACCGGGCCGGACGGTACCAGGGTCGCGATCGACGCCAACGACGTCGAATTCGAAACCCTCGGCGGTCACTCCTCAATCTACGCTCAAATCCCGCGTCAACTATTGGAGGAAGGCGGATTTGTGGCCGCAAGCGTCCAAGTGGGAGCCCTTGTTTCTCTGCTGCCGGTCCCGGAGGTGAATGATCCCGATCCACAGACCGAGCTCGATATCCAAATCGCAACCGGGCCGTTGCGTAAGGTTGGCGCGGAAATCCTGCATGAAGGCGACGAACGCATTGCCGCTGCCGGCGTCCTCAACCGGGTCATCAACCTGCTTCCAAACACGGAGAAAGACGTTCTGGCAGCAGTTGATGGTGGTTGGCAGCAAATCGCGGGCGAGATTCCACAGTTGGCTGACCAGGCCAACGTCGAGGCTTTAGCTCAACGTGAGTATGCCGCATGTATTGCGGAGACGGGCGCCACGCATATGAATCACGACTACCGAATCATGCGTATGGAGTACTGCCTGTCTTCAAAACACGACGTGCTGGTTCTGCCGAAAGCCAAGCAATATTGGGCCACGGTCGACGCCGGGAGTTAAGGGGAGTACATCTCTCCTCACGCTGCCGCACCTACAGCGGGGAAAGGTCTCACCTCCTTTCGGATAGAATACCGATTCCCGTCCGCCCATCTCTCCTCATGCCCAATGCGCATGAAGAGAAAACAATTAGGGCGTTAGCGCTTTACCCTGGAAATATCCTGGCGGCCTGTGGTTGAATCGAGGCGGGGGCGGTTGTGATTTGCGACCCATGCGAACGTCAGGAGGCTTAGTTGTCTGAACAAAAGTATCGCTTGGTGACCCGCAGTGACTTCGATGGATTGGCATGTGCTGTTCTGCTCAAGGAATTGGACATGATCGATGACATCAAGTTCGTCCATCCGAAGGATATGCAGGACGGTGTCGTGGAGATTACGAACAACGATATCACCACGAATTTCCCGGGCTGTAACCTCGCTTTCGATCACCACCTCAGCGAGACCATTCGCGGCGGTAGCGACAAGCCAGACAATCACATCATCGATCCCGACGCCCCGTCGGCTGCCCGCGTGGTCCACGACCATTACGGTGGCAGGGACGCATTTCCCCGTGTCGACGACGACCTCATGACCGCTGTCGACAAGGGTGACTCCGCCGACTTCAACCGGGACGAGATCCTCGATGCGCAGGGTTGGAACCTGCTCAATTTCCTGATGGATTCGCGAACCGGGCTCGGTCGCTTCCGTGATTTCCGCATCTCAAATTATGAACTGATGATGCAACTCATCGATTTCTGCCGCGAGCACTCGATCGCTGAAATCCTGGCGCTGCCCGATGTCGCCGAACGCGTTGAGCTCTATCGCGAGCATGATGCTCTGTTCAAGGATCAACTCGAACGCTGCGCCACGGTGCATGACAACCTCGTGGTCCTGGATCTCCGCGATGAGGAGACGATCTACGCAGGCAATCGCTTCGTCATTTACGCCGTCTACCCGCAATGCAACATTTCTATCCACGAGATGTGGGGACTGAAGAAGCAGAACACGGTGTTCGCCATCGGCAAGTCGATCCTCGACCGTTCGTCGAAAACCAATGTCGGCGAACTCTGCCTCAGTTACGACGGCGGCGGTCATATAGCGGCGGGAACCTGCCAGGTCGAGAACGATCAGGCAGACAGTGTGCTTCAGGAACTGATCGACAAGATCACGTCGGACGGATGAACCACGAAGGAATGTAGAACCATATTGGAGTGCGTCCCTAAGGGGCGCGAGATAAAAGGACATCGGAAAACTAATGACCCAGCAGGAATTTCTTCCATTTGCAGAAAACATGGAGGACTACAGCGTTAAACTCCGTGAAAAGCAGGACAAGACCGGCGCGCCGCAATTCTTCAAGCTGACCGCACGCCTCCCTGAAAAGGGCAACACCGACACGATCCTGGCCGCAAGCGAACGGTCATGGGTGGTCATCAAGACCTATGCCGAGGGTGGCGAAAACTCTATCCATGCGCATCCCAATGACGAGCATACCTTTGTCGTTTTACAAGGGCGCGCTGAGTTTATCGGCCCCAACGACGAACGGCGCCTAGCCGAAAAATACGATGGCGTCATCATGCCGGCAGGTACCTACTACCGCTTCGAATCCGTGGGCAAAGATCCGCTGGTGATGCTGCGCATGGGATTCGTCATCGACCCGGACCATGATCCGCTCGGACGGATCAACGTAGACGGCTCGGATTTCGATGCCTACACGGCGGCAAACAAGTCGGACACGCTCGTCCTATCAGAAACGGCGATCTTCCCGTAAGCCGCATCTTTCGGCAGCTTCACTCAACTGCCGTCGCCGCACCGCCCGGATCGCTCTGCTACCATGGGCGGCGGTTGATGTGGCTATTTTAGGGGCGACCCCATGAACGATTTCGCACATTACGAGATGGTGCCGTTCGGCGCCGACGAGACCCCGTACCGTAAGTTGACGTCGGATCATGTCAGCCAAGTCGATGCGGGTGGGCGAACCATCCTCAAAATCGATCCGGCGGCGCTGACGCTTCTTACCGCCCAGGCATTCGAGGACACCGCACATTTGTTGCGGACGGAGCACCTGCAACAGCTTGCCCTGATTCTCGACGACCCCGAATCGTCGGACAACGACCGCTACGTGGCCTATGAACTGCTCAAGAACGCCAACATTGCGGCCGGCCGCGTGCTGCCCATGTGCCAGGACACCGGCACCGCCATCATCATGGGAAAGAAGGGTGAAACTGTCTGGGTGGACGGTGACGATGAAGCGGCGATTTCGGCGGGCGTCATGCAGACTTACACTCAGAGCTATCTCCGCTACAGCCAGATGGCACCGCTGACGATGTATGACGAGGTCAACACGGGCAGCAATCTGCCGGCTCAGATCGACCTCTATGCTGACAAAGGTGATGCCTACAAGTTCCTGTTCGTTGCCAAGGGTGGCGGATCTGCAAACAAGGCCTTTCTCTTCCAGCAGACGCGCGCCCTGCTCAATCCTGACTCCATGATGAAGTTTCTCGAAGAGAAGGTCCGGACGCTGGGAACCGCCGCCTGTCCGCCTTATCATCTCGCCGTCGTCATCGGCGGGCCTTCAGCCGAATTCACCATGAAGATGGTGAAACTTGCCAGTTGTCATTACCTCGACACCCTGCCGACCAGCGGCAACGAGCACGGCCAGGCCTTCCGTGACCTCGAACTCGAAGCCCTGGTCCACAAGATGACGCAGGGCCTCGGGATTGGCGCGCAGTTCGGTGGCAAGTATTTCTGCCACGATGTGCGTGTCATCCGCCTGCCCCGCCACGGCGCCTCATGCCCCGTCGGCATTGGCGTATCCTGCTCGGCTGATCGTCAGGCTCTGGGTAAGATCACCGCCGATGGTGTGTTCCTCGAACAGCTTGAGGTGAATCCGGCACAGTTCATGCCCGAGATCCGTGATGATCAGCTCGGTGGCGACGTCGTGCGGATCGACCTCAATCAGCCCATGGACGACATCCGCGCCACGCTGAGAGAGCATCCGATCCGCACGCGGCTTTCTCTTTCAGGATCGATGATCGTGGCCCGCGATATCGCCCATGCGAAACTCAAGGAACGCATCGATGCGGGCCATGGCCTGCCCGATTATGTGAAAGATCACTGCGTCTATTACGCCGGACCGGCCAAGACACCCGAAGGCTACGCCTCCGGCTCGTTCGGCCCCACCACGGCCGGGCGGATGGATTCGTACGTCGATCTCCTGCAATCCAACGGGGGCTCGATGGTCATGCTGGCGAAAGGCAATCGCTCGCGCCAGGTGACCGAGGCCTGCAAAACCCACGGCGGTTTCTACCTGGGATCCATCGGCGGGCCCGGCGCCCAACTCGCGCAGGATTGCATCACCAATGTCGAATGCATCGAATATCCCGAGCTCGGCATGGAGGCAATCTGGCGTATCGAGGTCCAGGATTTCCCCGCCTTTGTCGTGATCGACGACAAGGGCAACGACTTCTTCGCCGAATTCAACGCGGCACCCGAATGACGGCGCCGGCCACAGCTATGCGACGTATCCGACAAGAGGACAGGCAATGATCAAGATGACCATTGTCGTCTACCGCAATCCGGATGTGTCACACGAGGAGGCCATCCGCTGGTGGAAGGAGGAACACTTCCCCATCGCCAAGCGCATTCCGGGTCTCAAGGGCTATGTGGTCAACGTTGCCCAACTCGAGGAAGACGGTACGGAACCCGGGATCATGGGGACCGATGAGATTTACTTCGAATCCCGTGAGGCGGCAGATGCCGCCTACAGGTCACCTGAATGGGCAGAGTCGCGCGCCCACACCCAAAAAGCCGGCCACACGGCCACACGCTGCACGGTTGAAGAAATCCGGCTCATCGATCCGGAACAGTCGGCTTAAGGTTCAACCGCCCGCCTGGTGCAACGATCAGCTCAACGCATTCATGGAACTGAGAACCGCTTAGCTGCGCGAACTTACGGAAGTCATTCCGCTTTCGCGTTGAGCGGTCTTTCGCGCCAACTTCCGGGCGCGGCGAACGGCCTCCGCCTTTTTCCGAACGCGCTTTTCGGACGGCTTTTCGTAATGCCTTCGCAGCTTCATTTCCCTGAACGTTCCCTCACGCTGCATCTTCTTTTTCAAGACGCGTAAGGCTTGATCGATATTGTTGTCTCGGACGACGACTTGAACCAATTGGCTATCCTCTGTTCAGCGGCGCGCTGTACCTGGCATGCGAAGTAGATGAAGTACGAAACGGAACCAGCAGGCACGCGTCTGCAAACGCCGTGACTTTCTGAGACCGTGGGTATTTCCAGCTCTTAACTGAGCACATGTGCGCAGAAAAAGCTATCTCGTTGTCGGAATTAACAATTTGAGAGATGAGCAAATTCTACTGACAAATAGCGCATCCGACACCGTAATTGAGAGTCCGAATCACCCCAACTCCTGAGTTTTCTTGGCGTATTCGAGCAACCCCATCGTTGATCTGACGAACATCTCGATCTTCGCCGGCCGATGGTAGTCATTGACTTCCCAGGAAAATGGTCTAAATGTTCCGAATACGTGTTGCATTCGATTCGTGCTACCTGATCGACCGGTACACTGGTTGAGCTGGTTTTCCCATGACAATGTGGACGTTAAAGAGACCGCGCCATCACATGGTGTGAGGCGCGGAACAATTCCCTTGTTAGAGGAAAATACTATGCCTACAGGTACCGTAAAGTGGTTTAATCCGGCCAAAGGTTTTGGATTCATCGAGCCGGAAGACGGCTCAAAAGACGCTTTTGTCCACATTTCAGCCGTTGAGCGCGCTGGACTGAGCTCACTCAACGAAGGGCAGAAAGTCTCTTATGAGCTTCAGCCCGGACAAAACGGCAAGTCCTCCGCCGAAAATTTGTCGGTCGTCGACTAACCACCCGAGAAGCCGCCTCCAACTTCTGTCGGGGGCGGCCATCGCTCTTCTTCGGCACCGCCATTCGGCGGTCGCCTGATGAATTGAAGAGGATCAGCGGAACAATCCGCGGTCCTTCCTTCGACAACAGCAAGTATAAGTAGCCCAAGACCGAACGGCTCGGCCCCTGCCGGACACAGATTTTTTACATCTGGTTTGGAGTCCGAACAGACTTGAGCTCACTTATCGTATTGAAATTTAACAGAAAAATTGATGGTGACCCCAACGGGACTCGAACCCGTGTTGCCGGCGTGAAAGGCCGGAGTCCTAACCGCTAGACGATGGGGTCAAGCAGGCCCATCACTTAGACGCTCGGCACTTTTAAATCAAGGTGATTGGTGTTGGGTTTAGTGATGGTAAAGGGCTCTCAGTAATACAAAACACACTCCACACCTAGCCTCCCCCATCACTCGCCTTGGCGTAGCCGCTACGGCGAAGCCAGGAGGGGGAGGGATGTTTTTGTTGTTTCGCGCTGACGCAGAGCAATGTACTTAAACAGGAGCGGCGGCGTCTTCGACAATGAGCTGGGCGCTGCGGCGGCCTTGCCACTCGTCGGCACGCAGATGACCGGCGACATGGAGAGAGGTTCCCACCGAACCCAACAATGCCTCACCCAGCGGATCGCCCGCGCGGCGGAAAGCAATGGTCTTGAGCCGTCCGCCATCGGCGCTGGCAAGGATACACCGGACGTGATCCGAGCCCACGATATCCGCTTTGACGATGCGTGCGCCCACGATGGCGAAACGCGGCTCGGCATTTCCGGATCCGTAAGGTCCAGCCCGTTCCAACAAGTCGACAAGGTCGGTCGTGGCAGCTGAGACGCTGAGCGCCCCATCGAAACCCAGTGACGGAACATCGGCGCCAACGGCGCCGTGCTGCTCGATATGGCTGGCGAGAAATTCCTCCAGCGCCGGAATCTTCCCGGCCTCGACCGTCAAACCCGCCGCCATCGGATGCCCACCACCGTTGATCAGCAAGCCCGACTGACGCGCGGCAATGACTGCCGCACCGAGATCGACGCCGGGAACCGACCGGCCCGATCCCTTGCCCACGCCATCCGCGACGGCGATGACGAAGGTCGGACGCCGGTATCGTTCTTTCAAACGGCTCGCCACGATACCGATGACGCCCGGGTGCCAGCCGTCCTTGGTGACGACAAGCACGGTACCGTTCGTCGCTGCCGTTTCGGCCAACGCTTTCGCATCCTCAAGGACCAGCGCCTCCACCGTCCTGCGTTCTGCGTTGTGACGATCGAGCTCAGCCGCCATCTGTTCCGCCGCGACGGCATCATCCTCGCTCAACAGGCGGGCGCCGAGATCGGCCCGGCCGACACGGCCACCGGCATTCACGCGCGGCCCGAGGACGAAACCAGCATGATAAGTGCCGGGCCGCTCGCGGATACCGGCGACGTCGGCCAGGGCGGTGAGCCCAGCATTGGCCCGCGACGCCATGACCTTAAGCCCCTGCAGCACCAGCGCCCGGTTGAGACCGAGCAGCGGCACGACATCGCAGACGGTCCCCAGTGCCACCAGATCGAGCCATTGCCGCAAGTCTGGCTCGCTCCATCGGTTCGCGGCGTCCTCGTACCACCCTGACTCGCGCAACACCCGGTTGACCGCGACGGCCAGCAGGAAGGCCACGCCAACCGCTGCGAGCTGGCCGAATTCGCCGCTCTCGTCTAGCCGGTTGGGATTGATGATTGCCAAAGCTTCAGGAAGCCCGGCTTCCGGCGCGTGATGATCCACAACGACCACGTCGAGACCCACGCCACGCGCTTCCCGCAACGCTTCATGGGCCGTGGTGCCACAATCGACCGTGACGACCACTTTGATGTCCTGTTCCGCCAGCTTCATGAGTGCGGGTGCATTGGGGCCATAGCCTTCGGCGATGCGGTCCGGAATATAAATCGTGACGTCTCCGCCCACGGCCCGGAGAAACCGCACCAGGAGCGCCGTCGAAGTCGCGCCATCGACGTCGTAGTCGCCAAAAATCGCTATCGCCTCACCGTCACGGACGGCGGTACCGATCCGCTCGCTGGCCGTATCCATGTCACGAAAAGAGGATGGATCCGGCAGCAGGCTCTTGAGCGTTGGATTTAGATAGGCCTCTCCGCCATCGGCTGTCACACCCCGGCCGGCGAGCACGCGCCCCACAACGTCCGGCACCTGCAACATTCGGGAAAGCGCAATGGCGGCGCCATCGTCAATGACCCGGGACCGCCAGAACCGTCCTGAGAATGAGCGATCAATACCGAGAAATGCGGGAGGAGTACTTTGCGGCAATTATTTATTCCACGCCCTTGAAGAGGGAGATTCCAGGTGGGTGTGTGTTGTGTTTGCTCTCACTCCAGCCATTCAAGAATCTTCGCTAAACGGCAATCTGGTGAGGTCACGGCGTGACCGTACCCAACGCATGGTCCCCGTCCGGGAGCGCATCACCAGGGAATGTGTCGTGGCAATGCTGCCCTCACGCCGGACGCCATCGAGCATATTGCCGTTGGTCACGCCCGTGGCCGCGAATATGACGTCGCCCCGCGCGAGTGCGTCGAGTTCGTATTTCCGGTTCAGGTCGTCGATCCCCAGAGCGTGGGCACGGGCCCGCTCGTCATCGGACCGAAACACGAGACGGGCCTGCATCTGGCCGCCGACACAACGCAACGCGGCCGCAGCTAAGACTCCTTGCGGGGCGCCCCCAATCCCCATATAGATGTCGACCCCGCTTGCCGGCGTCGACGTGGCGATGACACCGGCGACATCGCCATCGGGAATCAGGCGGATCCGAGCCCCCACTTCCCGGACCTTGGCAATCAGCTCTTCATGCCGTGGCCGGTTGAGGATGCAGACAACGATGTCGGAGACATCCACACCCCGGGCGCTGGCCAGGGCACGAATGGTATCGCCAGGCGGCTCATCGAGGTCGATCAACCCCGCCGGCAGGCCACCGCCTACTGCGAGCTTGTCCATATACACGTCCGGCGCATTGAGCAGCCCTCCCGAGTCCGAGAAAGCCACGACCGACATGGCGTTCGATCCGCCGATGGCCGTGATCGTGGCTCCTTCGAGGGGATCCACGGCAACATCGACGGCGGGCCCATTGCCATTGCCCACCTTCTCGCCGATGAAGAGCGTGGGAACATTGTCGCGCTCACCTTCGCCAATCACGACGGTACCAGCTATGGCGACGCGATTGAGCGTCCGGTGCATGGCATCCGCGGCAACTTCATCCGCCTGACGTTCGTCACCTTTGCCCACGAGTACGGCCGCAGCGATCGCGGCAGCCTCGGACACGCGAAGCGCTTCGATGGTCAGGTGGCGGTCCAATATATCTTGTTGCGTCATGCCTTCTTCACAGTAGTTCAACGCGAATCATCATTGGCGGCTCGACGACTAAATCAAGTTTTCCGATTTTCTGGAGTGCCTTCCGCATTCCCGCCTCGACCGTGACATGAGTTGTCAGAATGACCGGAACCACTTCGCCCGGGTCCCGCCCGCGCTGCAATACCGATTCCAGCGAAACGCTTTCGTCCCGAAGAATAGCAGCAACGGCCGCCATGACACCCGGCTTATCGAGAACCATGAGGCGGACGTAGTAAGCACCCTGGTGATCCACCATCGGCACGGCAGGAATGGCCTTCAAGGCCTCAACCGGTACACCAAACGCCGGCAATACGTTGCCACGGGCCAGATCAATGAGATCCGCGACGACCGCTGAGGCGGTAGGTCCCTCGCCGGCCCCCCTGCCCTCGTAAACCGTCCGATCCACAAAATCGCCTTCGGCCACAACTGCATTGAATACACCTTGAACATGGGCGATCGGCGTATCCTTTAGGACCATGCAGGGATGCACCCGTTGTTCAACACCGTCGGCCGTGGCCCCCGAGATAGCCAACAATTTGATGCGGTAACCCAGTTCGCTCGCATATTCGATGTCTACGGCACCGATGTTGCGGATGCCTTCGATAAACACCGAATCGAAATCGACCGGCCGACCAAAGGCGAGACTGGTGAGCAATGCTAACTTATGCGCGGCGTCGATACCGTCGACGTCGAAGCTGGGATCGGCCTCGGCAAAGCCCAGAGTTTGCGCCTCTGACAGCACCTCATCGAAGTCCCGCCCGGACTCTTCCATCGCGGTCAGGATGTAATTGCAGGTGCCGTTCAAGATTCCGTACACGCGTTCAATGCGATTGCCGGCGAGACCTTCCCGCAACGCCTTAACCACAGGAATACCGCCGGCGACCGCAGCTTCGTAGGCGAGACCGGCGCCGGTCTGCTCTGCCTTCCGGGCCAGGCGCGTTCCATGAACGGCCATCATGGCCTTATTGGCGGTGACGACACTCTTGCCCGTGGCAAGCGCGGCTTCCACTACCTCGAGTGCCACGCCGTCCGTGCCGCCGATCACTTCGACGACGACATCGACGTTGCTATTTCTGCCTAGTTCCCGGGGATCATCGCACCAGCGGGCAGGCGTGAGGTCGATTCCCCGGTCCCGTCCCCGGTCACGGGCGGAGACCGCGGTGATTTCGAGCGCCTTGCCGCAACGCCTGGTCAGAAGGTCGGACTGTTTGTTGAGGAGTTTGACGACGCCAACGCCAACGTTGCCAAGACCGGCGATACCAATCCGCAATGGCTCAGCCATTACCACCACATCCAGTTGGGATTCGTGCCAGGCACGGTGCCAGGCACGATTTGGACACTAAAATGCGTAGAAGATCTCGGCGCGGCGGTTTCCGGCCTCACCTTCGGGCATCGATTCGAAGAACACCGGCTGTGAATCGCTCACCGCGGCAATTTGAATGGCACTCTTGTCGACGCCTAGTTTAATGAGCTCGTTGGCCACAGCAGTCGCGCGGTCGAGAGAGATACGGAAATTGACGATCTTGTGCCGCTGGACCGGAAGATTGCGCGTCCGGGACGATGCATGGCCGACGATGCGCAGAGAACCACGTCGGGCCTTGTAGGAATCAGCCACATTACGGATGAGCGCCTTGGCCTTGCTGTTCAAACCGGAAGACCCATTGTTGAAGAAGACGGTGGCCGGACCAGCGGGTGCGGCTGCTATCGACGTGCCTGACGCCGCCGTGGCCGACGAAGCGACGCCGGAGCCGGCAATCAGTGTTTGATTGTACGTGTCCCGTACAATGTCGGGAACCGACGTTTGGGCTACGGTCAGAGGTGCGGCAGATGGCGCGCCAAACGATGTCCCTGCCGGCGCCGTCGTGACCGTGCTGGCGGACTGGGCCAGGGCCTGGGAAAATGCCTGAGTGAGAACTCCGTCCGCACCGCCAAGTCCGGTTATTGATGCCTGCTGGGACTCTGGCTGAGAATCCATCGGGGGCTGAGAAGCCATCGGGGCTACCGGCTGGACTGGTACAACGGACGGAACGGCCAATGGCGGCATCGACGACGCCATTGGCGCAGGCGCCGGAGCATAATCCGACTGCACGATGGAGGACGCGCCGCGTGCCGGCACGCTACCTGCCAGCGGCGGATAAGGTGCGGGCGGCTGCGAGCCACGTTCCGGTTCCACGATCGGACGGGGTACAGGCGCTGGAGCGGTCGTCTGCGATTGCGGGACGGCGGA
>Ga0114999_10000495_pt1 | contig 58804 bp, 46 predicted proteins | sample ArcticOcean_MG_C_3_FD_89820 | JGI IMG/M metagenome (GOLD analysis project Ga0114999, IMG submission 89820) | Marine microbial communities from western Arctic Ocean - ArcticOcean_MG_CB8_126 | ecosystem: Environmental > Aquatic > Marine > Oceanic | place: Arctic Ocean: Canada Basin | collected...
TAACGACTCAAGAGGCCCAGGTCCGGTGCTTCAAGAATGCCGAACGACATCTGAGTGAAAGGGGCGTATTCGTCGTGGAGACCGTCGTACCCGATTTCTCCGAGTATGTAGACGGCCAGCGTACGAAGGGATCCTGGGCCAATATAGAGGCTGCCCGATTCGAAATTGCGATCCACGATCGTGTCGCCCAGACGGTCGCCTTTCAACGCATCGTGATCAGCGAAGAGGGCACACGCCCGGATGGTCTCGACCTCCCAGCGCTTCTATATCGTATCGAGAATGAAATGCGGGATGCCGCACCGGAAGCGCAATGGACGATGAACTGGGCGCTTGGGGAAATCGGCATCCACTTCCCCGACCACCGCGAACGTGCCCTAGCCATCGGAGAGACATTGGGTATCTATCGCGACTATCCCGTTTCCAAGGGTTGCATCTCACCCTTCGTGCCGATCTGGATTAACGAAATGGTGAGTCGGCAGTAAACAACCGGTAGTCCAACCCCTGAGCAACCGTCCGGGGCCGATCGACGCAAGACCGATCTTTGCCTAACATCTGTTAACGGACCGGTACGCAAGCAAAGATCGTCAAATCTCCAGGAGCAAAAAAATGTTAGATTACACCCCCATACCCCAAGAACAAATTCACGCATTCGATCAGAACGGCTATCTGGTCGTCCGCAATGTCCTGGATGGTGACCACATAGCCGAGTTAATAGCCGTCAGTGATCGCCTGATCGACAGCGACCGCCAGACCAACCGCCAGACCAACCCAACCGGGCTATACGACGGTTTCCGGAATACGGTCTCCCTGGACGATGTTTATGTGCCACTGATGACCCACCCGAGGATCCTCCCCCTGGTGGTTCATCTCCTGGGTTCGAACCTCCAGTTGATGACCTCACACCTGATCTACAAATACCCCAATGCCCCCGACACGGCCGTGACCCACCGTGCCCCCGGATGGCATCGAGACTACATGCAGGCGATGATGGCCCTTGGTGACTACAGCATCCCGCGGATCGAGCTGAAATGTGCATTTTATTTCACGGATCTGAGCAGGCCTAAGAGCGGCAACACGATGGTGGTGCCGGGCAGTAATCTATTGACCAAACGGCTTGAAATCCCCGATGGCCAGGCGGACCCTGACCACGCGATTGAGCCCTTACTCAACCCTGGCGACTGTCTGCTCTTCGAAAACCGCACCTGGCACGCCGGCGCAGTCAACCTCTCCGACCATATTCGCAAGGGCATCATGATCGGCTATGGCTATCGCTGGGTCATGCCGATGGACTTCCGTCGTCAGAGCAGAGATTTCGTCGCGAAGCTGTCGCCGCTGGAACGCTTCCTGGTGGGCGAATCTTACGATGAGGTCGAAGGCTTCCAACCCGATGGCGGAGCCAACCCGCTCGCGGATTGGTGCCGGGAGAACCACGTCCCTACCGCCCGTCACTACGGGCCGGGGAATAAAATGAACGATATCTATTGATAAAGGAGTATATAATGAATAAACCGCCTATTTCAAATAATGACTACAAAAGTGTAATGGTGGTCACCACCACCCCTCGTCATCCGGATCGATCTGTAGATGTAGATGGTGTCAAACGAAATGCCCGGTACCTTGTCGAACGGGGTGTGCGGATGTTGATGCCACAGTGCGGCACCGGTCTGGTCTATGATGAATCGCTGGAAGCCTACCAACAGACGATTGCGGCCATGATGGAGGCCGTCGGCGACCAAGCTTATGTAATTCCAGGTATTGGTCCGGGCTATGGCCGCGCACTGGAAATGGGGCAGATCGCCAGAGACCTTGGGGTCGATGCGATGATGATCATGCCCATTGTCGGCCCGGCATCTCCTGAAGGCGTTTATACAGGTTTTTACGAACTTATACAGTCGCTTGACTTGCCGATGGTCCTGTATCTCAAAGATGCCCGTTTGATGCCGGTGGAATCCACGGTGCGTTTGGCACGGATGAAAAACGTCCATGCCATCAAGTATGCCGTAACAGATTTTGAACTGTTTGATGCACTGGTTAAGGAAGTGGGGGACGATACCGTATTATTATGCGGGATGGCAGAGAAACCGGCTGTGGCCTTCATGGATCATGGCGCCAAAGGGTATAGCTCCGGCATGGCAAACTTTGTCCCGAAATTAAGTTTGGCCTTGCATGCAGCCTACTTTTGCGGAGATCGCGCCGAAGTAGAGCGAATCCACACCTTGATGGTTCCGTTTGAAGATATCCGGTCAGAAGGCAAGGGCAGGTATACCGCCTCCGCCATTCACGTCGCCCTCGAACGGATCGGTCTGGCCGGTGGACCAGTCATCCCGATGCAAACAGATGTTGCTATGGCCGATCTTAAAAAGGTTCAGGAAATGACCGATGCATTGATGAAGCATGAGGAAAATTTGTAAGCCAAGGTCTGATACGCATGGAAACCTCAAGGCGCGATGACGTGAGACGGTTTTACGATAGATTCATTCGGGTTAACCGTTCGTTTTACGCCGTGGTTGGGTGATAAGTACGGGCTCAGAAGTTATTCGATATAATACAGTTTGGATAGGAGCCCGTTCCTGCGGGCGATCCTGACCCAGGTGATCTATATCAGATAATATATAATATCAAAATACTGTTGAGCAGGTACTGATTAGAGCCTATCACCACCTGGCTCGTTTTGCGCCTCCGAGCCGGACGCCGCGTTTCCGAGGGTCTGTCCGGAGTATTGTGAAACTGGCATTTCTCACGATCCTGGAACCCGGTTTTCATACATGATTACGAACTGATTGATGGCGGCGGTCCATTGCAGGATGGGCCTTGTCCATCGTTTTGATTGATTTCCAAGGGCCAGATAAAGCAACTTACTGACCGCATCATCAGACGGGAAAGCGCCCCTTGTTTTGATGATCTTTCTCAGGCCCCGGTTCAACGATTCGATGGCATTGATGGATGTGGTGGATGGGATACTGGAAGGGGCGGTAATAAAGGAAGTACGATTGCCTTGAATTCTGAGCAGGCCAGGCAGCAAGAAAAAACCAGGGTATTATTACACTGAAAGTCCCATATCCGCCGTATGATAAAGTCTTTTATTTTAGGAGTCGAATATGTTTCAGGAAGTCCGGGTTGCTGCGATCTCTTTCAAACCTGAGAAATGGAACGTGACCTCTAATGCAGATCGTCTGGAAGCCATGTTCAGGGAAGCCGCAGTTGGTGGCGCTCAGTTGGCTGTTGGGCCGGAAGGAATTTTGGAAGGCTATGTGGTCAATGAGATCATCGACGGCGAGATGGCACCAGAGCAGATAAACGACGTTGCCTTACACATAAAAAGTGACATACTCCAACGATTCCAGGATCTGGCCAAGGAATTACGCATGTGCCTCGTTTTTGGTCTGGCAGAGCGGATCGGCGACGAGATATACAACTGTGCGGTGTTTCTCGATGATACAGGCCATCTGTGCGGTAAATATCACAAAATGCAACTTGCTGAAGGCCACCATTCTTCTTGGTGGTGGAATCGGTTGGGCAAACAGAGCCGAGCCTTCGACACGCCCTTCGGTCGTGCAGGCATGCTGATCTGCAATGATCGTTGGAATCCGGATATCGCCCGCATTCCTGTGTTGGATGGCGCGCAATACCTGCTCATCCCATCCTTCGGTGATCGATCCCGAAGTCAGGACAAGGCGGTCCTGGCCCGTGCCCGAGAAAATGGCGTCCCCATCGTCGAAGCGAATGTGGGCGTTACGTTGATTATCAGCCAGGGCGAGGTCGTTGCGGTATCAAGGAAGCAAACCGCTATTACCTATGGGACGATTGCTATTCCCGCTTCGCCGTCCAAGAGAAACAGGGATATCCACGAAAAGGCATTTCTGATGTGGCGTGATGAAGAAATGCCGATCAGGTACGCCAGCCGTATGAAAACAAACAAGGTTGGCGGGGAAAGAGTCAAAGTCAAACAAAATTCCAAAGGCAGATTGATGGATGAGTAGAGGCTAAACAAATGGAAAAAATCAATGTTGGATTTATCGGCGCTGGGCAGATTTCGGAACTGCATGCCCTTGGATATGAGGACAACCCCACCGGACAACTGGTTGCCCTTGCGGATGCCAATCCCAAGGTCGCGGAACAGAGCGCTAAGGCATATGGTCTTACGCGGTGGTATCCTGATTACCATGAACTTCTCGCTGATCCGCAAATTGAGGCCGTTGAGATCCTCCTGCCGCATCATTTGCATCTACAAGTGACGCTCGATGCGCTGAAGGCAGGTAAGCATGTATCGTTGCAAAAACCAATGGCTTTAACGCTCGACGAAGCAGATCAAATGATCACTGCGGCCGATCAGGCGAATACCCTGTTTCGTGTGTTTGAAAATTTTCGGACGTACGAACCCTACATGAGGGCAAAAGCGATGATGGACGCCGGAGAGATCGGCGAGCCGTTGTCAATTCGTGTGAAAACAATCAGCGGTCGGGGTGTAGGTGGCTGGATACAGCCCGAAATGGCCAAAGCCTGGCGTCACGCACCGGAGACCGGTGGTGGCCCGCCCGCAATTATTGACCATGGCTATCATCTGACGTCGATCGTATTATTCTTTATGGGTCACGTAGAACGTGTCCACGCTATGATCGATACCCGTGCCTCGGGTACACCTGCCTATTCCGGTGATCCGGCGATGATCATTTGGAAACACACGGATGGAGAAAAATATGGCTCCTGGGAGATCACACACGCCCCCGATCTAATGGTCCGCACCAACTTCTATCCCGGCGATGAGTGGCTCGAAGTCACTGGCAGCCGGGGTATCCTATGGGTGATGCGTTGTTCGGGGGATCTGCTCGGAGAAGCACCCGTGATCCTCCACCGGGATGGCGCGACACATCGGTATTACGATATGGAGACCCACTGGAGTGACAGTTTTATCCGTGGCGCCCACGAATTCACTCGTTCGATTCAGGAAGGCACACAGCCTGATCTGGATGGCCGTGAGGCCAGACACGCCCTGGCCTTCAGCCTCGCAGCCATGGAGAGTGGGCTGGAACGACGAGAAGTGAGCTTAGAAGATAAATAAGAGGGCGTATGGGCCCTATCGACGAAGCTTTATCCCCCTGTATACTCAATAACCATCACGGGAAGAACGCGCGACTTACCAATCGGGATTTCCCGCTTCTCCTCCGGCCTCTGGAGCCGAGAGGATCACACCGGCTTGTCGCAGATGGTGCTGTAGGACTGGGATTTCGAGATGACGCGGGGACACACCTCCCTGAATGGCCAGGGCTGCGGCCGCTCCGGTTGCCTGCCCCATACCCATAGCCGTGGCGGTTACCCGACTTGAGGCTAGGGCTTCAGATGTGGCGGAATGACACGGCCCTGCGACAAGCAGGTTATCAAAATCCAGAGGCAACAAGGTCCGATACGGAATATCATAGGGTGGTATCCATGGCGTGTCACGATAGCCAGCCTTGTCTGATGGATGGGGGTCAATACGCCAGGCACCCAGAACGACCACATCCTCCTGCCGTCGTCCACCTCTGACGTCATCGCCATTTAGCACATAGTCCCCGACAATACGACGGGATTCCCGCGCCCCAGCGGTTGGACCACTGGTCATGAAGTACGCGTCCTCGAATTCCGGTAGCACTTTTTTCCACAGGTCGAACATGGTCCAAACATCCCGTCGACCGTCGATCTCTGCTCTAGTCCAGTCGACAGGATCAGTGCTATCAGCTGGAATTCGGGTGGCGTTGAAATACACATCCTCGCCAGAAAAAGTCGCCGGATACGGTCCGGCATAGAGCCCCAGGTGCCCTTGTGCGTGCGCTTCTGCGAGTACAGCCGCACAACGTTTGCGCATTTCAATACCTGGCTCTATATAGGCGATCCGAAAATGAAGACTCGTTGGTTGGAGCGATTCCGCCTTTTCAAACGCCGCACCTGCCAAAGCTGCGACGTCACCATCGCCGGTGCAGTCAATCACAACAAGTGGTTTAATCACCACGAGCCCGGATTTATTACTGACGACCACCGTCTCTATATGTCCGTCTTTTGCCAGGACATCCGCCACCTGAGTATGATACAGAATATCAACGCCTGCATCCTGGAGAATATTATCTGCTGCCCGTTTGAACCGTTCAGGATCACATCTGGGTATCACCCGTTCAGGATGCATCACTACAAACGACAGATCTCCGTTAACGCTGTAGCTCAAGTGTGGACCATGACCGGGTTCAATTACGCCCATGCGTTCAAGCATTTCAAATACAATCCCCCCCACCACAGGACTCCCGGCCCGTTCATCCACAAATCCATCAAAGGCTGAACCGATGATGGCTGTAAAAAAACCTGCGGCAAATCCATTTCGGTCAATGACCATCGTCTTGGCCCCCGCACATGCCGCCGCAACGGCCGCCCTGATGCCCGCTAACCCGGCACCGCAGACCAGGACATCAGCTGTGGCAATGACAGTGAGTTGTCTGGAATAGGATATCATGGAAGGCCCCAGATTTGTAAGGATTGACGTTTGTCATAGTCAACCGAATGAATGTCTGATATATTATATGTAGGTTATGCAAATCAATAGTAGCAATAAAAAGGCTGAACCAACCGCCATGGCCTCCCGCCAGAAGACGGGAGATTATGGGTAGTTTTTACGTATACTAAGCAAAATAAGCCCCCGATTTATATCCAGGACCCGTGTTTAAAATTTTGATGCGCACGAACTTTGAGGTGAGATAACGGAGAAATTCATGGCATGAATAAACGTAACATCATGCTCAGGTATAAATGAGGAAAAATGAAGGGTCATTTAGATAGGTGGCGTTGTGTTTAAGGTATTTGGCTTCTATTTTGGGCTATTCAGTATTCTTTCCGGCGTGGCGTCTGTATCGGGACAGACGGGTGGGAAAAATTCTGAAACACCGATCATTCGGATTATCACTGTCGAAGGACAGACGCGAACACGTGAAGCGATCATACGGCGTGAACTTCTCTTCTCCGAAGGTGAATCGCTTGATTCGACACTTGTGGCTGAATCCGCCCGAAATTTACGGCGCCTTTTTTTCCTCGGACAGGTAGATATTCAGGTGAAGGAGGAAAGTCAGGCAGCAGATATACTGGTCAAGGTCGCCGATCTGTACGCCAGAGCCCTCTCCCCGACCGTTTCCGGTAAGTCGGGTGAGCTGAGCTACGGGTTGACGGGTATGGACTTCAACTTTTTAGGCCGGGGACAAGTGGTGCAACTGGCCGTCAACCACGATGCCATTACCGGGAACAGCGTGGCTGGACTCTATCACATCCCCAGACTGGCGGGCACACGGCGGGCACTTACCACCAATGTCGGTATCGGTGCCGAAGGACACAACCTCCGCCTCACAGCTGCTCAACCTTTTTATTCTCTTGCAACCCCCTGGGCATTTGGGGTCTCCTTTTTCTCCGAGGAAGAAATCATCCGCCTCTATGCCAATCAAGCCATTGCTGCCCGGTATACCGACCGAAGTGATGGAGGGGCGGCGTGGGTTGTTCGCTCTTATGGGGATCAGATTAAAATTCGTCCGGGGCTACGGCTGGATTTGAGCGACCGACGGTTTACTTCAGATCAGGGCTTTACTTACGCGCCTGGTAATCGCCGCCGGGTGTTACCGTCCCTTGGGTTGACCATATGGAAGCCGCATTTTGAGCGGGTTCAGTATATTAATTTTTTAGGGCGTCAGGAGGATTTATCCATAGGTAGCTTTGTATCAACGCGCCTGGGCCTCTCTCACCAAACCCTGGGATCGGATCGTAATTTTGGTTTCTTTTCGCTACAATTGGCACCCCGATTTAAACCTTATTCCAATGGATACACGTTTATCAGCCTTTTTTGAGTGGTAGGCGTGAGGCTGGTGCCTTTGGTAACCTGTTCGGCCAGGCGCAACTTAAAACGTATGCGCAGATCAGGCGATTGCACACGATTGCTTTTCGGATACGATGGGATACCATCAGTCGGACGGAAGATACATCTCAACTTCTTTTAGGCGTGGCGAGGGGCTTACGGGGTTATGTACCTCGCAGGTTTGATGGCACGCGCAGATTATTACTTAATCTGGAAGGCCGCCCTACCTTGTCCCGGCACCCTGCATTCGCCCTTGGCGGTGCGGTGTTTATAGATATCGGAACAGCCTGGACACCTGGAATAACCACCCCGCGTTTGAAAACATCCGTAGGTTTTGGGGGTCGACTGGGCTTTACAAAGGTCTACAATAACCCGATCGCACGTGTGGATCTGGCGTATGCATTTCAAGATCAAACCTGGCAGCTCTGGATGGGTTTGGGTCAGTATTTTTGATTTACACAAGCAGGACTGATGACTATATTACAGCGCCCGATTTAGTTTCATTCAAATACGCTCACCCATTTAGGTTGTTATATACTTACATAAGGAGTTAATCTGTTGCCGTTCTCATATGATATGAAGAACTTCAAAGGCGATATAACCGGTGGAATTACAGCCGGTATCGTTGCTCTACCGCTGGCGCTGGCCTTCGGCGTTCAGTCAGGCATGGGCGCTATCGCCGGGCTTTATGGTGCCATGGCGTTGGGGATATTCGCAGCCATTTTTGGAGGTACAGCAACGCAAATCAGCGGCCCAACCGGGCCAATGACGGTTATTTCTGCTCTCGTCATTTCTACAGCCATAGAAATGACAGGAAGTCTGGAACAGGGTATGGGCATTATCATCGGTGCATTTATACTTTGCGGCGGCTTTCAGATACTTTTTGGACTGCTACGATTCGGGCGGTATATCAAATATATACCTTATCCGGTCCTGTCCGGCTTCATGAGCGGCATCGGTATCATTATCATTTTGTATCAATTTTACCCTCTGATGGGCCAGCCATCAGCAAACTCCACCACATCAATCCTTCTTAATATTGCCGAACCGATTTCTAATCTAAATGCCAACGCCTTTCTTCTTGGTTTGATGACTATTGTGATTATTTATCTGTTTCCCAAAATCACCAGAGCGGTCCCAAGCACACTGGTGGCCCTGTTTATATCTTCCTTTGCGGCCTACTTTTTTAAATTAGATGTCCCGCTGATCGGGGATATTCCTTCGGGCTTACCGTCCTTGGTGGTCGGCCAGATCTTCCAGATTGATGCGTCCTACTTCTGGACCATCCTCAATTTCGGTGCCACGCTTGCGGCTCTTGGCATGATCGACTCTCTTCTGACCTCGGTGATTGCGGATAATGTCACCAAAACCAAACACGACAGCAACCGCGAATTATTTGGCCAGGGCATCGGAAATATCGCTGCTGCCGTGATCGGTGGACTACCAGGTGCTGGCGCAACCATGCGTACGATCGTCAACATTAATTCCGGTGGGCGAACGAGGGTCTCCGGCCTGATGCACGGCCTGCTCCTTCTTTTAATCCTGCTCGGCGTAGGAGAATACGCCGCTTACATCCCCCTGACTGTCCTTGCCGGTATTTTGATTACCGTAGGAATTGGGATTATTGATTACAAGGGGTTAAAACACCTGTTTCATGTACCTCGCCCCGATGCGGCGATTATGGTGATTGTGCTCGCTATTACGGTATTCGGCAATCTGATTAACGCGGTGGGTGTGGGTGTGGTTATGTCGTGCATTCTCTTTATGAAGAAGGCGAGCGACCTAGCAGAATCGGCCAGTTCTGTTTCGGCCGTTGGCGCATTACCCGCGGAAATGCCATGGGACGATGAGACGAGTGTTTTAAGTCAGTATCAGAATAAAATCTATATCAAACATCTTTATGGTCCCTTGTTTTTCGGGGCTACAACCAGTTTTCAGGAAATGATCAAAGGGCTTGATCCAAATATCAAGGTACTCATTCTTCGAATGGATCGGGTGCCGCATATCGACCAATCCGGCCTATATACCCTTGAAGAAGCCATCATGGATTTACTTACCAAAGATGTGATTGTCCTGATGACAGGCACGCAGTCTCAGCCCTTAGATATGATGAAACGTATTGATATTGTCCCAGGCGTAATAACTGAATCTCAGATGTTTGATGATTTTCAATCTTGCGAAGTGTGGCTCAGAGATCATTTAGAAGCGGATAAAGGTGGTCTGGAGACCGTTCTCAAAGAACTCCACGAAGTCAAGAAGGCAAAAGTGGCCTATCGGATGTAAAGTCCTGAAGGTAATTTACGAATAGGCCATGATGAGATAAATGCCTAGGAGTACGGCAGACCAGAGGGCGGTCGTCCCGATTGACCAGGGATCGCCCAGAATGCCCTCAGGGCCATGATGGCCGCGAATCCATCCGATGATCCATTCGATAGCACCCAATATCCGTAGCCTGATCCCTTCGACGACGCGTCGTCCTATCTGGGCCATCCACCGCACGCAAATCGGTACTGCTTTACGATATATGATGTCGGTATCTACGTTCAAGGCTTTCAGTTCAGGCGGATACCACCCGTTTCGATACAAGACTGCGAATCCCAACGCTGCAAACAGAACGAGTTGCAACGAGGTGATGATGTGGGAGGCCGTGTAATTCTCCCATACCGTTCCTGAGGCATCGGCCCGCACATCAAATGGCAGAAGGTTGTATAGGGGAGCGGGATACAAACCGATCACCACACACAACCCAGCGGCCATAGTCATGGCGACGATCATATTCCATGGCGCCTCTTTCACGCGATGCCCCCCATCGTGAGCAAAAAAGGCGAAAAATGGGATCTTGATCCCGGAATGATCCACCACACCTGCCGAGGCCACAAGCAAGCCGACAAACAACCAGACCTGATGCGTCTCGAACGCCGCAGACAAGGTCAAGGATTTGGTGACAAACCCAGAAAAAATTGGAAATCCTGATATAGAAAGGGCACCGATGATACAGAACAAGCAGGTCAGGGGCATGGATTTATACAACCCGCCCAATTCTGACGCCTTAATGGTGCCAGTCCTGTACAATACCGCCCCCATCGACATGAACAAGAGACTTTTATAGATTATATGTGCGAAGGCGTGCGCAGCAGCCCCGTTTATAGCCAACTGGGTGCCAATTCCAACACCCACCACCATGAAACCAAGTTGGTTGTTCAGAGAATAAGCCAGTACACGACGCAGATCATTTTCTATGACTGCGAAAAAAATTGGGAATAAAGTCATAACCATACCTATAGGCACCAGGATTTCAGCACCTGCAAAACTACGTGCCAAGGCATAAATCGCCAGCTTGGTGGTAAAAGCACTGAGGAAAACCGTACCCGTGACCGTGCCTTCAGGGTAACTGTCCTGCAACCAGTTGTGAAGAAAAGGAAAGGCCGCTTTTATCCCGAAAGCCGCGAGAAAGAGCCACGCTGCTGGATTCACGGGCATACGGGTGGCCGGATCTACAAACATGCCATAGAGCTGCCATTCTCCTGCGGGGTAGACACGACCAAAATCGAGCGACTGCTTTTCATATACCCACAGCAAAATGCCGAACAGCATGAGGACGCCAGATCCCATCTGTATAATAAAATATCGCGTACCTACCACGGCAGAACGGGCGCTCCGGCTCGCATAGATCAAGAAAACTGAAGCCACCACCGCTATTTCTGAAAAGACGAATAACGAGACCATATCACCCGAAAACACGGCGGCGATCGCAGCCCCTGCATACATAATCCCTGCCACATCCTGCAATTTATCCTTTACATGTAGTTGATAGACCATACACATCAGCGCAGCGATGTGAAACACATACCCCCACACCAGACTGAGCTTATCCACGCGGATGGGCGTGAGGGTATACTCAAATATCTGAACCTGAACCAGATGATCTGATGGCAGATACACCATATGCGCTGCGCTGAACAGAGGTAGCAGCAGGCCATAGATTTTCTGCGTCCTGCCCTTTAAGAACGGAATAAGAAGCGCACCCAGGACCAGCAGAATACCTGGAGGAAGGCTATTCATCGTAATAGTCCTCCTCTCGTTTCACGATCTTGCGGAAGAGACTTGCGCCGGCAATGATGGTACAGTATGCGAGGAACCCGAATATCGCGTAAAAAGCGGGTACACTCATCTCCGCGTCGAAATGGCCATGTTTATGGATAAGCTCACCCACCACGACCAACGCCAGATCAACCACGATCAACGCGAGGAACAGCTTACGCGCGTTTTTCGGATCGTCGAACCATCGTTTATTTTCGGGGGAGGGGACCATAACAATTGGTTGTTGACGCTGAAGCGCCTGGTTGATCAAATATCTTTTGAACTAACGCTCTACTGTTATACTAAACAACAATTCGTAGACGTCCGACGCATAGAAGAATAGCAGAATGCATCCAAGGGCCGTCATACACAAAGGCCCAACGCACATTAATGGGGCTTCGTGCAGATTTACCCAGAATCCTTTTCCTTTTTCTGGCTGATTGGTGTGTCCCACGTCAGGGTCAGGCTCGAAGAAAAAAGCACGTACGACAACGGGCAGCAAGTAGCCGACGCTCAAGAGTGAGCTCAGCATCAGAAGAGCGACGAAGATCTCCTGATCGGCCTCAATGGCTCCCAGACCTATAAACCACTTGCTCCACAACCCGCCCATCGGTGGCAATCCAATGATACAAAGGGAACCCAGAAAAAAAGCGGCCATCGTGAATGGCATCGAACGACCGATGCCATTCATTGTACTGATATCGGTTTTGTGATGGGCAACAAAAATAGCCCCCGCGCAGAAGAACAACGTGATTTTTCCCATCGCATGCATGGCAATATGCATCCCACCACCAAGTATCCCGGATGTTGTGGCCAGGGCACCACCGAGCACCACATAGGAAAGCTGACTGATGGTTGAATAGGCCAGCCGCGCCTTCAAGTTGTCTTTCGTCAGTGCGATGATGGAGGAGGTAAGCAAAGTAAACCCGGCGACATACATGAGCCACTGCGAGACACCTGTATCCGACAAGAACGAGATGCCGAAAATGTAGATGATCACTTTCAAAACGGTGAATACACCGGCTTTTACAATGGCGACTGCATGAAGTAATGCGCTCACAGGTGTCGGTGCCACCATGGCCGCAGGAAGCCAGCTGTGAAAAGGCATCAGAGCTGCTTTACCTGTTCCGAATGCATACAGTCCAAGCAAGATCATCGCTGGGGTACCATCCACTTTGCCTGCAAGGATACCACCGGGCATGAAATCAAGGGTACCGGTCAGGTGCCACGTCCACAGGATAGCAAACAGCATAAATGCACCGGAAGTACCCAATAAAATACCAAGATAAATTCGTCCTGCACGCCGTGCCTTCTCATCCCCATAATGGGTCACCAATGGATACGTTGAAAAAGTCAAGACTTCATAGAACAGAAACAGCGTAAACATGTTACCTGAAAAAGCAATGCCCAGAGCGGAAAAAATCGCCAGGGCGAAACAGATAAAAAACCGGGTCTGATGTTGTTCATGATGGGCTCGGCAGTATCCAATGGCGTAAATACCCGTGGGGATCCAGAGCCCTGAGGCCACCAGGGCGTATAGCATCCCCAAGGGCTCAATTGCAAAAGCCAGGGGAACCCCTGGCAGGACCGTCATAACTTCCAATGTAGGTTGGGGACCTTCCTTTACGATGCTCACCAGCATGGCGACCACTAAAAAAGTGAGCAACGAGGTGACAATGGTCACCGCTTCCCGAATATTGGGCCATGCACCAGTGAGCAGGATGCCGAACGCGCCGCACAAGGGGAGTAATATGGATACGCCGATGGTCATCTCAGCAGTTATGGCGCACCTCCCAGCAGATGTAGAGCCGCCCGTTCGGCTACCCCAGCCGTAAGATCGGTAGTAAATCCAAAGAAAACAGATCCGCCGATAAGAATCCATGTTGGAATCAGAATGCGCAAGGGGGCTTCCTGGCCAGTCGTGGACTGGTCGTCACTCTCATGAAAATAGGCTATCTCCACAATACGCCAGACATACAGTACCGCGATTAGTGAGCTCAAACAGATCAATGCCGCCACGAGGTACCAATCATTTTCCAGCGCACCAAGTATCAGATACCATTTTGAGATAAAACCAACCGTGCCAGGAATGCCAATAAGGCTCAATCCCCCAACAACAAAAGCCGCCATAGTAAAGGGCATCCGGCGCCCAAGTCCGGCAAGCGTTTTTACATCTGAGCTACCTAGTCGAAATGTCACACACGCTATTGCCAGAAACAACCCGCCTTTCATTAGGGCATGGTTGAACAGGTGCACAAGACCACCGGTCAGCCCTTCCAGATTCGCAAAACTCAGTCCGAGGGTCATATAGCCGACCTGTGCGATACTTGAATAGGCCAACAGGCGCTTCATATTCTCCTGATAGATGGCGGTAATAGACCCGATGAACATGGCCAGAATTGAGAGGGGCACCAGCAGCAAATGCAGCTCTATTTTTTCAAAAACGAAGGCAACACCAAAGACCGTGAAAATTAATCTGACCAGGACATAATAATAGATTTTGGTCGCCGTCGCTGCCAGGAAAGCCGATACAGCAGAAGGCGCATACGTATAGGCATCAGGCAACCACTGATGTAGAGGGAAAACTGCCAATTTAATACTGACACCCACCATGAGGAAGGCAAACGCCATCCAGATGGTACGGGTGTCCATGACCGCGGGCAAACGCTCTGCCAGGTCACTGAGGTTTAACGTGCCAGTCATCTGGTACATCAAGCCGATGCCGATCAAAATGAATGACCCGCCTATGGACCCCATAACAAGATAGGAAAATGCCCCTCGCAACGCTTTCCTGCTTTGTCCCAGGCTGATCAAAGTATAGGAGGCGAGGGAGGTGATCTCGATAAATACGAAGATATTAAATGCATCTCCGGTGATGGCTACGCCCATCTGCCCGGTAATACAAAGCAGGAATGCCGTGTAAAATAGGTATCGACGATTTGGAGGGATTCTCATCTCGACACTTCCCATACCAAAAGGAAGCACCACAACACTGATGGCTGCTATAATCACCAGTACATACGCATTAAGTATGTCGATCCGATATTCGATGCCTAACGGCGGTGGCCAGCCCCCCATGGCGTAGGAGATTGTACCTTCCGTGAGTACGGTATCGAGCAGCTTCAGAGAAATCGCCAGCACGACCCACGTCACCAATATCGCAAAGGCCCGCACAAGGCTCAATCGGCGGATCAGAAAACATATCGGAGCAGCAAGGAGCGGAACCACGATCTGAAGCGCCGGCAGTTGATCTATCACACGCCGCCCCTGTCCATCTCGCTGATCTCATCTTCTTCCACCGTGCCATAAAATTCGTAAATCCGTATGGCAAGGGCCAGCCCGAGCGCCAGCGTTGCGATCCCCACAACAATGGCTGTCAGCATTAACACATGAGGTAGTGGGTTTGAATAGACGACCTCTCCCCCTCCTTCTGGAATGATAGGCGCCGTCCCCCCTCGGACCTTACCCATGGAGACATAGAACATGATAATCGACACTTGAAAAATACCCAATCCCATCATCTTTTTGATCAGGTTGTCCCGAGCGATAACGATATAGAGGCCGATCATCATCAGAACAATAATCACCCAATAGTTCCAGAGCCCAATGATCTCCATCAGATTCCCTTTCTGTCTGCAAAGGCATAATAAATAGCAAGCATGGCCATGGTGACCGTCAATCCGACACCGAGTTCTACAAGTAGAATTCCCAGATGTAACCCGTGCTGCGGGTCATGCCCATCAAGGACGCGATAGTCCAGATATTGCCCGTGAAACATCATCGTCATCACCCCCACACCACCATAGAGTAACAGGCCAAGGGCTGCCCCCCGCTCAACAACCGGCCAGGGCATGACCTTTTCCACACGGTCGAGACCAAAAATGAGACCGTATAAAATAAAGCCAGCAGCAAAGATAACACCGGCTTGAAACCCACCGCCCGGGCCATAGTCGCCATGGAATTGTACATAGAGACCAAATAATAAGATGAAAGGCAAAACACTGCGACCGACCACTCGAAGGATGATCTTGTCACTCATGCCCATGGGTAATTGACTCATATATTATTCCCGTCTTCCCCTTCTACGATCCGCTACGAGTAACAGGAGCACCCCCACTACGGCGGTAAAAACAACGGCCGTCTCACCGAGGGTATCATAACCCCGATAACTCGCCAGCACGGCAGTCACGATATTAGGCAGGCCAAAATCGGTACGCGTCCCCTCGATGTAATCAGGGGCGACATGGTGATGAATGGGCGCTGAAGGGTCGCCGTAAGGTGGCATGTCCACGGTACCAAAAATCAGAGCCGAACCGGTGATCAACACCACGATAAATGGCATAATACGTGTCGGGCGCTGAGACTCTTTCTTCGTGGATTGAGAAAGCGCGCCCAGAAACAGTACGGTAGAAATGCCGGCGCCTACGGCTGCTTCCGTGAAGGCAACGTCCACGGCATCCATCAAGGTAAATAGCCCGGCAGACAACGCACTGAATATACCCGTGAGCATAGAAGCCGCAAACAGGTCATCGAGTCGTGCGATGACAACGGCAACGGCTATCAGAAAGATGAAAAGAATCGCCTCAATCGGAAACGACATGATTCTCTCCTGGTGCTTCAGATTCAGCCCCTTTGCCTGTAAAACGAAGACCATAAGCATAGGCGGCCTTGGCCACCCCGAATCCGACTGCCGGCGAGGTCAAGTATAAAAAAAGAAGAATCAGAACCAATTTGACGGAGACTAGTGTCCATCCGGCTTGAAACAATAGACCAACAAGGATCAGACCAGCTCCCAGCGTATCTGTGATTCCAGCCGCATGGGTCCGAGCGTAGAAATCAGGCATCCGGATGAGGCCAACGGCTCCGATGGTGCAGAACAATGCACCGGTCATTAGAAAGGTCCAACTCAAAATGTCCAGGATCATCATGGTTCGATCCTCCGGTGGTCTTTTCCAAGGTTTCCGAATCGCACATATTTGACGACGGTAATCGTTCCGATGAAGTTTACCAGCGCATAGACCAAGGCCAGGTCAAGCCATTCTGGTCGGCCGACCAGAAATCCACTGACGGCGATCAAAAGCACCGTTTTGGTGCCGAACATATTAACTGCGAGGATACGGTCAAACACTGTGGGACCACGCACCGCTGCGATGAGAGCGATCAGCATCGTGATCAGGATACCAACCATGGATGCTGCAAACATCAAACCTTCCCTTCCAACTTTGTTACACGGCGATCCATATCGCCGGTCAACAAATCCTCTGCCATCTCTGAAGTCAAGTTATGAACCAGAATCGCATCACCGCGCACATCAAGGCTAATGGTGCCTGGTGTTAAGGTAATTGAATTGGCGTAGATGACTTTGCCCAGATCTGTTAATTGGGACGCCTGTAAACGTATTAAACAGGGACTGATGGGCAACCGGGGTTTCAATATAATGAGTGCAACCTCAATATTTGATTTGACGATCTCTTTCAAAAGCCACGGGACGAAAATTATGGGCCGTAAGCCCAAACGATAGACATGCGGTTTTTCTGAAAAGTGATCCATCCGTATTGAGATCCACATGACCAATAACACGGAAAGAAAACCGTAAATGAGCAGGCTCGTTTCCAGATGGCCCGACCATAACAACCAGGTCGCAGCAAGTGCTGTAAAGGTGATAATGTTTCGTTTCATATACATCCTAATAATACGCGCATCGACCTTCCCGAGAGGTCAATGCTGCCATGCATCGCGTGCGTCCGGATTTTCAGAAATCGAAAATCAATTAAGGCAATATATCTTTCAATTAATTAAATGGCAACATATACCCTAAAAGAATAACATCCGCCCTTGATTACTTGGTTTAACAGATTATATTGACAACTAACTTCCCGTTAAATCACCACATATAATCCATATCCCATTTGCAGGAGGCAGGTCATGTCCTACAAAAAACTTTTTTCAGTGTCGTATTTTTCTTTGCTTACCGTTTGTCTACTTCTGGTTGGCGGTGGAATTCTACCCTCCGCGATGGCTCAAAACCCTGATGGCAGGCCAACCGAAATGCCCACCATAGAAGATAAAACAGAAAGTATGCGCAAAATTGACGGATTTTTTCCCCTTTACTGGGATGAACAGGCAGGAAAAATATGGATGGAGATCGCTCGGTTCGATAGGGAGGTCCTTAATCTGGGCGGACTTGCCGCGGGCCTCGGTTCCAACGATATCGGCCTGGATCGTGGGCAGGGGGGCGGCAGCCGGATTGTCACGTTTGAGCGGATAGGACCCAAGGTACTCATGGTCCAACCCAATCATAAATTCAGAGCCTCATCCGATAATCCGGATGAAGTACAAGCCGTTACAGATGCCTTTGCACGATCCACCCATTGGGGCTTCAAGGTAGCGGCTGAAACCGATGGTCGGGTGCTGGTCGACATGACCGATTATCTGATACGAGACACCCATGGCGTTATTCGTAGGTTGCGGCCCGGTACCTACAGTCTGGATAAAGGCCGTAGCGCGATATATATGCCTATGACGATGGGGTTCCCCAAAAACACAGAGCTGGAAGTCTCGCTCACTTTCACCGTTAAATCAGATGGTGGCGGAGGCGGCTTCGGTGGTGGCGGAGGATTTGAGAGCCCTGGCCGCGTGGCAGCCAGCGGTGAAGCTGTCACTTTACGGGTGCATCATTCCTTCGTAGAACTTCCGGATGACAACTATACCCCCCGTGCCTATGATCCACGTTCGGGGTATGGTGCCCTGGCTTATCAGGACTATGCCACACCGATAACAGATCCAATGACCAAACGGTTTATCCGGCGACACCGACTTGAGAAAAAAGACCGGAATGCCAGGATAAGTGATCCCGTAGAGCCTATCATATACTACCTGGACCGTGGCACCCCCGAACCGATCCGATCTGCCCTGCTTGATGGGGCCGGTTGGTGGAATCAAGCATTCGAGGCGGCGGGGTACCGAAACGCCTTCCAGGTTGAAATGCTGCCTGAAGGGGCCAGCAGCCACGACATCCGCTATAATGTCATTAACTGGGTACATCGCTCGACCCGTGGATGGAGCTATGGTGGATCGGTTACCGACCCCCGCACCGGGGAAATTATCAAAGGCGTGGTGGTCCTGGGTTCTTTACGTGTACGTCAGGATTATATGATTGCTGTTGGTCTCCTTTCCCCGTATGAGCAAGGCAATGAAACACCGCCGGAAATAACCCAGTGGGCCCTGGCACGTATTCGCCAACTGGGCGCCCATGAGGTAGGCCATACCATCGGCCTGGGGCACAACTACTACGACAGCCGCCAGGGTCGCATCTCTGTGATGGACTATCCCCACCCGCTGGTTACCATGAATAGCGATGGGGCCCTGGATCATTCTGAGGTGTATGATGTCGGTATAGGCGCGTGGGATAAGGTCACTGTCACCTATGGTTATCAGGATTTTCCGGATGGCACGGATGAGCCTGCGGCTTTGGAGAAGATCCTTAATGATGCCTGGAAGCAGGACATCCTTTATTTAAGCAATCAGGATATGAGCGCCAACCCGAAAGTGGACCAGTGGTCTAACGGGAACGAACCAGCGACCGAACTGAATCGTTTAATGAAGATTCGTCGTATGGCCCTGGATCGATTCGGTGAGCAGGCGATTAAAAATGGCGAACCGATGGCTACGATGGAAGAGGTGCTGGTCCCGTTATATATGTACCACCGATTCCAGGTGACGGCTGCGGCATCCGCCCTTGGTGGGATGCATTACATCTATGCCCTACGCGGGGACGGTCGGACACCCGTGAGGCCCGTACCTGCTGAGGAGCAGCAGGCAGCATTGGAGGCCTTGCTGACCACCCTCGACCCGGCGGAACTCACTATTCCCAGGTCCATTCTGGAGAAACTGCCACCCCGTCCGGCAGGCTATGGCCGGACACGAGAACTGTTTCCTCGGTACACTGGATTGATGTTTGATGCGGTTTCGCCGGCGACCGTAGCCGCCAACCATACCCTCTCGGAGATTCTGCGAGGTGACCGGGCTGCCCGTATGGTAGAGCAACATGCACTGGACGCCTCCCTACCTGGGTTAGAAGAGGTCCTGGATCAGGTAGTCAAAGGTACATTTGGAAAACAGCACACCGATACCTACCAAGCGGAAATAAGCAGGGCCGTCGAACGTGTCTTCGTGGATCAAATGATGACTCTGGCTTCCAATGCGTCCATGCCACAGGTTCGTGCCATTGCGGCTTACACCCTTCAGAACCTCTCTCAGCAGTTGGATAATGCAAGTGAATCTCTGGAAAAAGCACATCGCAGCGCTCTCGTTCGGGACATCACCAGTTATCTTGAACGAGCGACAGCGTACAAAGCACCACCAGTCACTCTTTCCCCACCGCCAGGGGCACCAATCGGTCAGCCAGCTATGGACTGGTTGGGACAGGTAGATCCGGCGTGTTCTTATCTGGATTGGTAGCACATATAAATAAACCTTCACCCACAGCAAACTACGGTCATAGGCTTATACATATGTTCATGGGCATTTGTTTATTTTGAAATCAAACATTAAAGGCTCCCCACTGTTATCAAGTGAGGAGCCTTTAATGTTTGGTCCATTTGCTACGAATTTGGTTCTACATATTCAGCAGATATGAGAATTTGGCTACAAACTGTCGATCTCTCAGCCTTATTGGTGTTCGATTGAAAGCACCAAAAGAGGCGTCCGTATCGAGTGAGTCATCATGGAATTGGTTGAAGGCTAGAAAGAACGAATGACCATATGGCGACCGGTAAGCCATTAGAAAGTTCATGGTCACGGTGTTAAGATGGAAATTGTCCTGTTGCCGTTTTTTATCATTATTGAGCTGGACGAATGAGGTGAAGGACAGATTTGGTGTAAAGGAATATGTCCCACGTAACCGGGGAATAAGACGGTTGTTGAAATCAAACTCGTCAACAGCTAGACCGGTCCGATCGGGCCGCTCTATACGGTTCCAGTTAAGCCCCGGTTCAATGGCCAGTCGTGGATTGGGCTTGATCGACAGTTCTCCAGATAAGGAAACCAGGTCGGCACCATAGAATTTACCGATACGTACATTGCTCTCGGCTGAAATCTTTTTTCCACGATTCGTGAATAAGAAAATGGAACCCTGATCATACGTATATTGCCCAGCGAGAAAATGGACGCCACCGATTCTGGATATACGACTGAGTGTGTCAAAATTACGCGTCCAACCCACGCTTATACGAAGGCCGTTCTCCAGTGAAAAGAAAACAGACGGGCTTAACTGCCAAGTCTCAGGATTTGAAAAACTGTCACTGCGATTGGTCAGATAATTCCCCCGGACGCTTGCCCGGATGCTTCGGATGCCATATCGGCGGATGAAGGGGTTGAACGATACAGAATAATCCACCCGTCTGATATCGGATTGTCTTACAAACCCACTTTGAGCAATGAAATTGTCTCCAATTTCGAGATAAGATATATTATAATCCACCAATCGATTTCGCCATCTCTGTGCGACTCTCCAGGTGATTTGATCGCTCTTGTTGCTTAAGGTATCCGTCCAGCTTTTAGCGACCATGACCTGCAACTGATGTTGGCTCCTGCGAAAGGCAAGATTGCCATCAAAACCCAGCACCCGGTTAAAGTTGCTTCCTGTAAATCGTGGGATCACCGTACCCAGATCCTCGTGTAACCCCGGATTGGGCTCCTTAAATGTGGCCAAAAGACCAAAACTCGACCGAGCACCTACATCCTGAGATACCCGGAGCGCTTGCCAATTCGTCAGAGGCTCGGTTTCCATGGTGCCACCATCGTCATACTGTGTCGACCGGCTCTGAGCATTAAAGTAGCCAATGGATGTTCGCCCCACCTTACCGGTCAAACGCATCCCAAGGTCAAGGGGCACTCTGGAGCCATCGGGCAATTGTCTACCAACGCGCCGACTGAAAAAGAGCTGTGGCGTACCGCCCCCGCCGCCTCTGTTGAATCCCCCGCCACCACTTCGTGACAAGCTGAATATATCACTTCGTTCCAGGAAAAAGGGACGCTTCTCGCTAAACTGAAATGCAAAGCGGGATAGATTGACCACTTGATCGTCTGCTTCCACCTGGGCAAAGTCCGGATTGACTGTGGCATTTAACGTGACACCTGAGGTCACACTCCATTTCAGATCCCCACCGATCTGTCGTTGTAGATCATTGTCTATAGCCGTATTTGCGATTGGTAATGATGGCGTTGGTGAGTTCGAGTTGGAACGGACCCCATCTGCCCCTAAAACCGAAAACGGCAGTATTTGAAGACGGCCACCCGGTTTGATATTTGTCAATCCGACGAGCCGTCCACCTTTACGGAATCGATATAAGGCCTGACGTCCATCTCTCCTGCTGAGAGGAACCCAGTAGTTTTGTTCCTGATTACGCTGGATACGACGACCGAAGTTTATACTCCAGTTCTGCACTTCGTTAGAAGGAAACCTGAGGACTTGAAAGGGGATGATGAATTCTGCCGTCCAGCCTGCTTCATGCCGTGAACTGGCCGCATTCCAGTACCCGTTCCAGTCCTGATCGGAACTGGCCCCCTCTTTGCTTACGAACGTATCTGTCCTGGCTCCGTTGGGGTTAGTCTGGAATTCATAAGCCTCACGTCCTCCCTCGAGCGGGGCGATGACAACCCGGACCATATCGTTAGAGAAGGTTAACCGGGTATCCCTGGACATATCGGGGGCCATGATGCCATCCGGCTCGGAATCGAAACACATAAAACCGATATATAAATTCTCTTTATCATAAAGGACGCGGACCTCAGTTGGCTGTGTGGCTGGCGCCCCCTCGTCGGGCTCGACCTGATAAAAATTCATAGCCGGCTGTGCAAGTTGCCATTCTTCTTCCGATAGTTTCCCATCCAGTTTAATGTCTCCGGAAATCCTGACGACCTCCAGATCATAATTGCTTGCCCTCAAAGTTGTATAATCGAAAGGCTCTGTGTTGACTGGTCGTGGTATCTTGAATGGCATATCTTCGATGGACGGTGCCGCCCGTGAAGTCCGTGCGTCATCTGGGCCTTTATCAGAATTAGAGATCGTGTCTACGTCAGCCGTCGCCAGTCTCTTATCTCCGGTTGGCATCTGTGACGTGTTCATCTGAGCATTTGTGGTATTCACCAAAAGGATGGAGGTCAAACCGAGGGATATGCCTGTCGTGATGAATCTGTTTATCAATTTCATTTTCACCTTTACCGGTTAGTGCTATAAAATATAAATCAACCCTGTATAAGCCTACAGAACGGTCCGTCGCATTCATTACGATTGATCGTTCAGAGAATATTACCACTAACCTACCCATTATATTCAGATCAATTTTATTTTGTTTTGGTTGATCGAATCAACCAGAACAAAAGTAGCAAGCATATAATTCACTGTAAAGCTAAGAGCTTCATTGTGTTGTGTCTATAGAAATTGATTTCAAAGCCGGGTTGCTCTTTTGCTGAGATGGCTTTTTATATCTGGCCTTTAATTTTCATTTAACCGTGACTTTCACGAGCGCATTCGTCCAGCAACACTGCGCACCGCTGCCCCCGTCGCGAGACACATCATTGGCTTGTATACGTAATATATATGTCCCGTGTTCAGTAAATGTGGCCATGGTTACCGCCTTCCCATCCAATGGGTTAACTGGGGGATTCATGTCACTGAACACTATGTCACCCGGGCCTCTAAACTTACTCCAGAACACACGAACACTTGGATCATCCCGGCCACGTCGATAGGCGTCCACACGCCCATCATCGCTCGCCCATACGCTCAGGGCCATTGGTACAGATATCCTGGCATCAATTGATAAGCTTATCTCACCCGGTGGGCCTTGTTGCATAGCCCCATTCGGTGTAAATTGAAGTACGGGGGGCGTATTCCCCTGAGCCATATCTTTCAGGGGGGATACCTCCCATAAAGGATCAAGCCCCATTGGGATTTGTGTCGTTTTATTATGGGCAACCAAGGTCCATATTAGTTTTTTGTTCCCAAAATCTGCGGGAACTTTTATGGTAAAGATTCCCCACTGTCGACGGGTGAGAAAGTGCGTCGGCTGGCCCTGATCCGGCCCCCCAGGCTCAATCCTATTGTGTGGTCCGATTGGAATATCAAGGGTTTGCTTTTGATTGCGATTATAATACCCAATGAGAAGTGCGTATGATCCATCTGGATTTTTGTACCACCCTTCATAGGCTGCTGTGATGCTCTGTCCGGCATTCTGTATAGGTACGAGGGGCAACTGTGCTATCGAGGGTCTACTCAGCATGAGCAACCCCAGGACGACTGCCATAGCCGTCCTGGAAAGTATGGTTTCCAATCTATATTTTGTCATAAATCCCATCTCATTCCTTTAACTTCCTCTTTTCCACCTCAAATATATAATCCTCGTCATTCATATAGGTGATATTCACCCACGCGTGAGCCATTTCATCCACCGTCCGATCCCCCCAACCGACCCATTGGTCCGAGTCAGGATTGTCTCGGTTCGAAATGGTATTGTCATGCCAAGCGGTGAAGACCAGTATGGTACCGGCCGGTAGAATCGGCGCGGCGTGATCAGCATAAATGTAATTTGTATGCCAGTTGAATTGAAAGTTATCTACATGACTAAGCATCCGTCTGGAGCCGTCGGGTAGAATCGCTTCCATTGACATGGCTTCACCGCGTCTATGCATATGCGGTTGGAAATTTTCAATCCGTCCCGCCCGTTTCATCACCTCAATCCCTTGATGTACCGTCTTGGAATTAGGTGGGATATCGAGGTTCTGAAGTTCGCCATCCAGCGCGTAAAATATACCCAGAACCTGTCTGAACTTCGGGATCTCACCTTTCGGATAGAAATATATGGCGAGTTCCATGGCGGTTGTGATCTCGGTACCGATCGCATGGTGGTGAATATCCCACATGATCTTCGAGCGGGGCAACATCAAACGACCACTGTTTGGTGTCATCAGCTCACCTTGCTTCCCGACAGCCCACTCCATGAAAAGGCCGGCACTGAGGTCGCCAAGTACATTAGTACGGGCAGCATTCGAACGTTCTCTCTGCTGTAGAGCCGCCAGGGCGTGGTGCGTGATCCGCCTTCCGGCCAAGGTCGTAGGCCGAATTTCTATCGCCCTTACCCACCGTGACTCCGTCAACCCGGTCGGGACAACGGGCCTATACCAGACATCCTGACCGCGGGCGGGCATGGTAAACGCGGGCGATTTGACAATCAAATCAGGTTCTCCAAACTGCGCCGCAAATATCCAGCCATCATCCGCTGGCCAGTTGATCGAAGCTGGCATATCTTTCTCATCACCCTTCGGGGCGTTTGAATCGACCCATTGGATGATGATCTCTATTTGCTCTTCGTTTAATGATCGATCATTTTTAAAGTCCTGTATACCGACGGTCTTGTCAATATGCCAGGGCGGCATATCCCGGTTGCGTATCACTTTTTTAATGGATTTAGCCCAGGGCCTTACTTCCTCAAATCCAACCAGAGACATCGGTGCAATCGAGTTGTTTCGATGGCATGACTCGCACTTATTCTGGAAAATCGGGGCCACATCTTTTGTAAAAGTTATGGGTTGTTTGTCTAGTTGCGCAGAGGCCAACAGGTGAGGAAGGATGTTGAGTAAAAGGCATAGCCCCAGCCTTCCGGACCATTTCAAATATTGCGGGTAGATCAGTCTATTCATCACGATATTTAAATGGCGGTCTGCCTGCTATATTTTGCGAAATATAGCAGGCAGACATTCGAGGGCGGTGGCTTATATTTACAAATTCAGAAGATACGACACCTTGGCCACAATCTGCTGGTCCCGGAGGCGTATGGGCGTCCGATTGAAGGACCCATAGGAGGCGTCTGTATCCAGGTCATCATCTCGGAATTGGTTTAATGCAAGAAAGAAGGAGTGACCAAACGGCGAACGGTAGGCAAGTAACAAGTTCACCGTCACGGTATTCAAATGGAAGTTATCCTGGACTATTTTTTTATCTGAGTTCAACTGGACAAAAGACGTAAAGGATAAGTTGGGTGAAAACGAATAGTTCATGCGAAACCGCGGAATGATACGGCTATTATAATCAAACTGATCAGAAGCCAGGCCAATCCGGTTTCCACGATCTAGCCTGGTCCAACTGATCCCAGGTTCGAAAGCCATCCGAGGATTCGGTTTGAACGACGCCTCAGCTGAAAGAGACAACAGGTCTCCCCCGTAAAATCTTCCGAATCGGACCCCCCCTTGTCCTGCAAGTTTTTTACCCTGGTTGGTAAAAATAAAAAAGTTGCCCTGATCGTAGGTATAGGATCCCGGAGAAAAGTGGACCCCGACAATGCGACTGGTGTCACTCAACGTATCGAAAGTGCGGTTAAAGGAAGTAGATAAAAAGACGCCACTCTCAAGTTCTAAAAACATATTGGGAGAAAACGACCAGTTATCAGCATCGCCAAAGTCTGTGCTTTTCTTGGTAATATAATTGGTCCGGATACCTCCATTTATACGCCGTATACCAAACCGCCGTATAAAGGTATTCCCCGTGGTTTCAAAACCAATACGCTGAAGACCGTTTTCCGAAACAAAGCCTGTCTGGGAGTAAAAATCATCCCCGATATCGAGGAAAGAAAGGCCATACTGAAGCCATTTATTCTGCCAGCGCTGGGATATTTTTAAGGTCCAATCCTGATCTGCGGTCGTGACCGTATCGGTGAAGCTTTTGGCATAGGTGGCCTGCATCCGATGGTTGGTCTTCCGTGAAGCCAGGTTCAGGTCGAAACCTACGACCCGGTTGAAATTCTTGCTGGCATACCGCGGAATCAAGGTGCCTATCTGGTCATTTAGATTCGGGCTGGGTTCTTTAAAGGTGGCCATCATGCCGAAGCTTGACCGCGCGCCAAGATCATGAGATAGGCGTAACGCCTGCCAGTTAGTGATGGGCTCTACTTTCTGAACCCCATTATCTTCGTATGGGGTCTCTCGGGTCTGGACGTTTAATACACCAATCGTGGTCCGTCCAATCTTGCCGGTAACACGCATGCCCAGGTCAACAGGAACCACCTGGCCATCCGGTAACTGACGACCGACCCGGCGGCTGAAAAACAGTTGAGGGGTTCGATCATTACCTCCGCCCCGGAACCCACGCCTATTGCCCTGCTGGTTCAGGCGAAAAATATCACTCCGTTCCAGAAAGAAGGGTCGTTTTTCGGTAAATTGGAACTCGAATCGGGATAGATTAACCACCTGATCATCAGCTTCAACCTGTGCGAAATCCGGGTTGATCGTCGCGTTAAGCGTAATACCGGAGGTGACGGCGATTTTCAAATCTCCGCCCCCCTGACCTCGGAGTTCGCCTTTCAAATCTGTGACCTCTAAAGGCTCGCCGGAATTAGGGCCGGATGCATTGACCCTCGAAGCCTGCCCCCCCATGACACTAAAAGGGGTCGCCTGTATTCTTCCACCGGGTTTGATATTCGACAGACCGATAAGCTGTCCACCTTTGCCGAAACGATATAATGCCTGATCACCGTCTTTCAGGGCGAGGGGCACCCAGTAAGATTCCTCACGGCTCCGCTGGACACGACGGCCGAAATTAATGCCCCAGGTCTGGGTTGGGGTATTAGGAAACCTTAACGCATGAAAGGGGATCACAAATTCAGCCGACCAGCCAAAATCGTATTTCTGACTCGACGCATCCCAAAGTCCATTCCAATCCTGATCTGAATTATTCCCCTCACGACTCACGAATACATCCGTTCGTGCCCCGTTTGGATTCGTCTGGAATTCATAGGCTTCACGATAGCCTTCAAGAGGCGCGATAACCACCGTGACCATGTCGTTCGAAAAATTCATGCGTGTATCTCGTCGCATGTCCGGTGCCATGATCAGGTCCGGATCCTCATCGTAGCAGATAAAACCAACGTAGAGATTTTTCTCATCGTAAAGCACCCGCACTTCCGTAGGCTGTGAAGCCGGGGCCCCCTCCGCAGGTTCACGTTGAAAGAAATCTTTAGCCACGGCCGCCATCTGCCAGTCCGCTTCATCCAACCGGCCATCGAGTTTAATCACCCCGGTCACCCGATTCCCAACCAGATTATACCCATTGGGATCAAGCGAAGAATAATCAAAGGGTTGATCACTGACAGGCAATGGCGTTTTGAATTGGTGATTAAGGAGAGATTGATCCGGTATGGGCGCAAAACGACCGGCTCTGGACCTTTCTTTTTTATCTGAGTTTTTGTCTATTGCCACGCTGGAATCTTTTTCTGCTACACTATTAGTCTGCGCATATCCGAGGACCGGGGTAAACGTTAAAATAAGACCACAGAGTAAGGTGCTAATCTGTGTTGTGATGCGGGGGGTAATCATTACATCCTCCAATTAACCTACATCTTCAAGGAACATACCTTCTTTTACTTTTAATATAATTACACCACCATTTACAATTGAATTTGATAAATCTTCAGTATTGTAAGGGGATTATATTATTTTATTCATACGACACATTGTCGTTGAACGTATCGTATGAGAAAGATGTATAGCAAAAAACAAAAACCTTTGAGACATATTCCTTGACGGTGGGGGAGCGACTAAGCATTCTTCGTTTTATTATTCTTTGTTGGTCTATGGTGGACATCACGCGTTTCGGGGAGTCCTGCATGGATCAACTTTTCACCCATTTGGCCCTTCGGAGTTCCTTTATGATTACCCTTGAAGATATTGAGAAAGCCCGCCGGGAATTACCTCCGGAGATTATATACACGCCTGTCGTTCACACGGAAGCTATATCCGACCAGACCGGCGGGGATGTGCATTTAAAGACTGAAAATTTGCAGGTGACAGGATCATACAAATCACGAGCGGCCTTTACTATATTGAACCGATTGTCCCCTGAGCAGAAAACCCGTGGCGCGGCAATTTCCTCATCGGGCAATTTTGCAGCGGCGTTTGCTTATATGGGTCGGTTGCTTGGTATTCCTACGACCATTGTCATGATGAAAAAAACGTCGCCTTATAAAGTAGACCGAACCAGAATGTTTGGTGCCGAAATAGTTTTATGTGAAAATCGGAATCAAGCCCGGTGGGATACCCTCGAAGCACTGGAAACAGAACAGGGCATTACCGTGATCAATACCTGGGAATACCCGGATGTGGTCATCGGGCACGGCAGCATCGGTGCTGAAATCATGGCACAGGCTCCGGATGTGGACGTAATCCTCGTCCCGGTCAGCAGCAGTGGGCTCATCGCAGGCATCGCGACAGCCGTCAAAACACTGAATCCAGCGGTCAAGGTGGTTGGCGTCCAACCAGAGGGATCTCAGGCGGTGTACCAGTCCTTCCAAAAGAAAGAGGTGTGCGAGGTGGCCGAGCCAATAACCGTTTGTGATGCCCTTGTCGCTGCCCGTCCCGGAGGCCTTCCCTTCGAACACGTGATGGCCTATGTGGACGACATCGTATTGGTTTCCGACGAACAGGCCATTGATGCGATTCGGATCCTGATCGGCACAAGTAAACTGGTGGTGGAACCAGGTGGTGCCGTTGGTGTGGCTGCTCTGTTAAATGGGAAGGTTGATGTAAAAGATAAAAAGGTGGTGGCCCTTTTAAGTGGGGGAAATATTCAGCCCGCGCAACTTGGTTCCTATTTAATATAGATCAGAAATCGTTGAAGCATGCCTATAAATGTATCGCTGCTATCGTTACAATGACAAACCAAACTACACACGCCCAAGAAGAGGTACCTATGGCTGATCTTTCAATCCCCTGGCGACCGAGAGTTATTATGCCGGAGCGTACGTTTCGATTACCGGTGACTGCTGAACAGGATGACCTCAAGATGGAGGCCGTAGATTTCAAATTAATGGACAGCCGGTGGGATGATCGAGATTCTGCAAGGTATTATTATTTTCGTTCGCCTTCGGCTCCCGGGGATTATACGGTTACGGCGCGCTGTGGAGAAAAGACAACGGCTACTGTTATCCAGGTCAGAAGCCTTTCGGACCTTCGTCAGCCCCAGGAATATCAAGGGACAACCTGGCCAAGACGGTGGCCACTCGGCGCGAACTCGGATACTTTAAAACAAGGCCAGACATTACAAGAGTTACCGGAACGCATCATCGCCTCCGATGAGCAGGTCAACTGGTGGACGAGCCTGTCAGATGAAATGGTATGGAAGCAATTGCCCTTTCCTGAATGGCCACAGGCGCATTTTGTCAATGTCAATCAGGGGTGCCCGCATTGCGGTACGGCGGTGTTTACGCACAGTGGATTTTATCCCTGGCTACGGACCCATTTCCCAGGCGACTTCCGCTCCACCTGCCCCTCTTGCAGCAGCATCTATCCAAGCAACAAATTTATAGACAATGATTTCACCAGTGGCGAAACCCCGGACGATGGCTTCGGATATTTTGACCCCAACGGACATTTATACCTGTTTACAGCCACCTACCATCGTGATCAGGTCGGGCGATATGATCACAACATGCAACAACTGACCGCGAGGTTACGCGCTGGATCGTTTGATGAGGCGATTGCTCGTACGCTGACGATTATGTTACTACGCTATGCAACAGATATCCTCTATCTGGCCGCCGTACCACAGTTTCGGTACGGACCATCCATGAGTGAAGAAGAACCATGGTCATGGGGACAACCAGACTGGGCGGATGAAGCCGAACCGGTAGCGGCGCTCTTTGCCAAAGGGATGCGCCGATATGCTATTGATGTACCCTACATCAGTGAAACACTGGGGTTGGCGTATGATACCGTATGGCCATTCATTATTCAAGACCTGGAGATTATAGACCGGGCACAGGCCCTCGGACTTCCGGTACAAACGTCTCAAGACTTGATTCTCCTCCTGGAGGACATGCTGGCCGCCCAACTGCAGTGTATCATGGACCGCGGTGCCCGCAGCAATTTGCCCCGGGAGAGCATGGGGGCGCTTACCATTCTCCGTGCACTCGATCGACCGGATGGACAAGAGGTGATGGATTGGTTATATGATGAGGGGCCCGATCGGATGCGTGTGTTTGGAATCAACAACTTTTTTCCGGACGGCAGCCCATTTGAATCTACTGGCGGGTATAATGCCATCCATACGAACGGGCTCTTTGCCCTCGAATACCATCGGAGACAGTTGCATCAACGCCATCCCGAAGCCTATCCCGAAAAGACCTATCCATCTCTGGTTGATGATCCACGAGCTGCAAGGGTCATTCGGCAACCCCATGAAGTAACGATGGTCGGCAAGTCCTGGTTTCAGTACGGGGACGGTTCCGCCCCCGGCTGTAGGGCCCTACATGGTAAAGATAAAGATCCGGCCAGGTCTTTAGAGCTTCAGGATATTCTGCTTCATGCGCCTCTCGACCCGGAAACCATCTGTCGGGCTGTTGATTATACCGATGATCCTATCGTTAAGGAAGTTCAGGAAGCGAAAAATGCCAGCCAGCCCAGGTATATTGGTACAACCATTCATGATGGGGTAGGCATTGGTATCCTTCGTACGCAGGAGATACCCGAACGGGCCGCGTTGGGTATTGTCTATGGAGACAGCTCGAATCACAGGCACATGGATTTACTCGATGTGCAGTTGTTTGCCTGGGGACGGCCATTTCTCACAGACCTCGGCTATCCCCAATCCTGGGCGACCATTAGAAAATGGGAAGGCAACTGGGCTACGCATAATTCGGTATGGGGCGTCATCCCGGATGGCAACCATGAGCTGGTCGCCGGTCGTGGACGATTGATACGTACCCTTTTTACTGAAGGCATTCAGGTGCTGGAATTGGAAGCGGAACGTTGGATAACGGATGCCGAACGTCAGAAGTGGGTTAAACCCGGCGTTTCTTATCGCCGGCTTATCGCCCTGGTTGAAACGGATGACGACGGCGTCGCCGTGATCGATTTTTCACGTATTCAGGGTGGCACTGAACACTGGCGAACCTGCCGGGGGTTGCAAGGAAACTTTTCGACTGCGGATTTGACATTAACCTCTCAACCCGGCACCATCTCTTCCGCTGACGGAATTCGAGGGACCGTTGATCCGCTTATGAATCCCGATTATGCGGGTCTGTCCTGTATGGATCAGGTCGCTGGATCGCCATTAAGCCCTGTCTGGCAGGGGACCTGGGCATCGACTGTAGAACCAGGCGTTTTTTTAGACTTGCATCAGATCGCCGTCAGTGACCAGGCAACCTTGTTATCCGCCCGTTCAACTGCACTTATGGGCACCCCGGAACAATCTGATTACCACTTCCACACGCTATTATGGCGACGGCCGTCTCAAGCTTCTGACCCGGCAACCCATATCGATCTGGTTATGGAACCTCGTGTGGGGGAAAAGACCCTTGAACAAGTACGTCCTGTATCCGCCATCGATGGCCCTGAATCCGCGTCAGGGGTAACGATGACCACCCGATCAGGAAAAGTAATAACCCTGTACTGGGCCCCAGACGATCATGAGGAACAAGATACCGTATTTGAGGATGGGACCGTCCTTTCCGGACCGCTTGCTGTTGTTGTAGATGAAAAAATCACGACAACAGGTATTAGAAGTATGCGTTGTGGAGATCAATCTTACACCCTTCCCGGGACGATCAAGAGCCCGATTTTAGACTTGGATCGACAGGCACGGACCATTGATGTTGTTGATATACCTCATCTAAAACCTGGAGATCGTATTCGTATTAATCCGGATGGCCGGGGGCATAATTATGGAATCGATGCGGTCGAAAGTCTCGACTCGGGGCGATTACGTTTAACCCTGGATGTCACATCATTGATCGGCCGTTCCCCGGTAAAAACGGTCGAAAAGGATTGCATCGAACTCAGTATGAGCATTTTCGCACGGACAGGGAATCTGGAACAAACGAGACTGCAAAAAGAATCGGATGGGACGTGGACTGCGATCACGCGGGCGTACAATGAGTCCCCCGGTCGAGGGTCTACTTCTATCCACGTTCAGGATGTTTCAAAGCTTGGTGTTCTGACGCCAGGGACCTGGCTTCAGGTGGTGGATTATGTGATCGGCGATCAAGTCGTATTTGAACCGACGACCCAACTGTAGGCACACGATATGCGGTGTGCCTACAGGGATCACTTATCGGTTTAATTTTTTAATGTGGATATCGCCGTTGGTGGTATTCAGTCGGATGAGATCTCCACCGCCGTTGAGGTCACCGCGGCCAGTGACCCGGCCTCTTCTACCACTATCCTCACCATCAATTTCTATATCAAAATCAGAGAAAATACGATAGTCATCATCTCGCCAGCCGTTGTTATCCCGGAGGCGAATTTCGGCATCGATTGAAGCGGCCAGGTTTTCAGGCAGATAAATGGTGACATCGCCACCTGATGTTTTCAAATAGCATTCAGTAACTATACCTGCGTCGGACACGATCAATTCCGCTTCCACATCGCCACCGTCTGTTCGTGCATCTATCGCACCACGTGCTTTTTCGATTTCGATACTGCCACCAGCTGTTTCAACCTCTATCGGTCCATTAGAGCCATCTACACGGATACTGCCACCCGCTGTTTTAGCCCGGACGGAACCCCCGGATTCTTCCAATCGGATACTGCCACCCGCCGTATTTGCACGAATATTACCGCCGACTGGGCCTATGTCGAGACTGCCCCCTGCGGTGCGAACTTCTAAATCCCCACCAACCCGGCGCACAGAGATACTACCCCCTGCTGTCGTGGCCTGCACATCCTTTTCAACTTCCTGTATGGTAATACTCCCCCCGGACGTCGACACATCCACCCGACCGGCTGTAATCCGATCCACCTCGATACTCCCCCTGATGTTCTCGCCAGGACATCGCCCTGTAGATCTCCGATACGGACCCCGCCACCCTCAGTATTCAGATCGAGGTTATATGCGCTCGGTACTTTGACGATAAATCGAATCGGCACCGAACGATAATTCCGTCGTCTGAACCCATCGGATTGAATACGTATATCGTTCCCCTGTTGATTGATGGAGACTTCAACTTCATCAAACTCTTCCCTGGCATCAGCTTAGTCTTTATCATCAGACCGCTTCTCTACCAGAACATCGACCTCATTTCTTTCCCAACTTTCAATGCGAATTGATCCAGCCTGTGCATCAATGGTCAGCATACCACCGGGATTTACGGAGAAGGTCTGTTCTGTTTTTTCAACGTAGTATCTGCCGTCTTGTGTGATGGTTACATTCTGGGCCTCAATAAAAGAGGTGGTCGATAACACACCAAAGAGGAGGAATAACCTTGTTAACCGTAACCGCATCTTCTGTCTCCTTTGTGAATTGAAAAAGATATACTAGATCTCTATCGGTAAGGATAAGACTGAAGGAGGGAGAGAAAGGTTGGGGAGGAAATGGCGAATGGTGATTGGATATATAGTTTAGAATACGATTTGGCTAATAACCATATTCCGGGAGCGGTATTTTGGTGATAAGCCCTCGACGAAGGACTACACTGATTTTCAAGAAAGTTCAGGTGAATACTTGATACATATCAGAAAAAACAAGGTAAACCTACTCTGATGTAAAAGTGGGTTTTCTTAACTCGGTTTTATTTCACCCAATAGCCAATCACTCAATCACCCATCCTAAAACGTCGGTTGCTTGATCTCTTCGAAGTGTTTCTCTTTGTCCTGACCGCGGACGAGTATAGCCGTATAGTTTTTTCCTATGGAATTGGGGTTGACCTGTTTAACATGGGTTGGGACGTAGCGCAAGGTCAATCCGCATCGGCGGCGGTCAGATCGGTTGGGCAGGCTACCGTGGAAGAGCAATCCATGATGGATCGACATTTCTCCGGCCTTAAGAACCAAATCTACGGCATTTTTTTCCTGGTCAGGTGTAACCTTGACTTCCTGATTGATGCTCAACAGATTGCCTTCTTGAACCGCCTTACCATGTTCCTGGATTCCTGCGGCATGCGTCCCTGGAATAACCTGCATACATCCATTTTCCTGATCACTGTCGTCTACAGCATACCAGGCCGTAATGGCCATCGGGGGGGCCAGGCCCCAATAGGTCACATCCTGATGCCAGGCGACGAACCGGTTTCCGTCGCCCCCGTATTTACAGAAAAAATGGGTGGCCAGGAGTAAAATATTCGGTCCTATCAGGGCTTCAATACAGTCCAGGATTTCCGGACGGGTAGCTAAATCCCAAATAAATCGGGTATCCATATGCCGGTCCTGTAGCCCGATCATGCTCTTTTCTCTGCCTTCCCTTGCTTCTAATTGATTGAATGCCTCGCGATGTGCATCTGCTTGTCCCTTATCAGCCACACGAATAGCGCTGAGATACCCTTCTTCCTGAAATGTGCTCGCTTGCTGATCGGACAGTTCCATTATAAGTCTCCCGGTACGTTTTTAATGTCGGTTTCAATGGTGAAATATTATCTCGCTTCTTTCCTGGCCTTATAAGCAGCGTATGGGCTAACCCAGCCAATGACGAAACAGGGGTTTAACCTCATCCGGTAAATTCTGATAGACGGACCTGGGAACAGGAGGTACAAGATTTTCAGGTCTTCCAGTTTCGTCGACCAGACGCTGTCGGTCTTCAGATCCCGGTTTAAGCACCTCCAGGTTCAACCACCAGGGGGCATAACGCACCACGACGGCTACTCTCGGGTCAGGGGAAGTATTTGCGGCTGTCGCATGCCAGAGGCGGCTGTCCATCACCAGGACACTACCTGAACTCCCGCGCACATTCATCTCCGTGGCATACGGTTTATCGGGGGGTACGCCATTATTCGTCGTTGGGTTATCTGGAGACCGATGGCTGCCGGGCACGACGCGTGTCCCCCCGTTTTCTTCAGTAAACGGTGACAACATCCAGATGGTCGTCAGATGCACGACGGCATCTGGGTATGGGACGGGGATATGCCCGCCGTTTTTCTGATTAAATGGCCAATCTGCATGCCATACCCCACAGGCATTACCCGGTTCATTGACTGTGGCTGAGGTAAACGAAATACGACTATGAAGGCCGAGTAGTGCCTCGACGAGATTCAGTATTCGCCGGTCAGCCAGATAGGGCACCAGGGATTGATTATAATTAATAAATCCACTCACATGACCGATCTGGTCTGGTGCAGCCGGGTTACGATGTTTCTCCGTATCAGCCCATACCTGGTCTCGTACCTCTGCGATGCTGTGCTCAGGAATCATACCTTCCACGATGCACCAGCCGTCTATCTGCATATGTAAAAGCTGTTGTTCGAGTGACATGACCTACCTTTTTATAAAATACCGCTTTCGGCTGAAAAACTGTTTAGATCTAACATCATAATACACTATATAATGCGAATCAAGAGTGAAAAAATGTGGCCTGGATAAAGGAATCGGTGCCTAATTTTTCTCAATACACGACAAAAATCAACCTGTCATCTCGACCGAACAGCGTGAGCGGAGACATCTAGTCCGCGGTAGCTTCAACTATATCCCTCGGCTACACCCTTCGGGCTTGGCTCGGGATGACATGGATGGCCGGATCTGCCATTTTATTTCAACGCTTGATTCGCATATATTAATAATATCGGCCCGTATATGAGGCCTCTATTTCGAGCCGACTATGAGTGGATCTCTCCACTCGCTGTGCTCGGTCGAGATGACAAATCAGGTTATTGCCGTGTATATAATCTATAATATAAGAGGCCTTTTTACTTATGACATAAGCCTATATATGCGATGCATCAGAACGGTTGTCAACGCTGGATGATAAGCACCGGCTCAAAAGTAATCTGATATTTTATATTATCTGATATAGACCACCTGGATCAGGATCGCCCGCAGGAGCGGACTCCTACCAAACTGTATTATATCGAATTACTTCTGAGCAGGGACTTATATTCTATAGAAATAAATTGTGCCATTCTATTATAATAATTACATTATTTTTCGTTGTCTTATAATCTATATTCTGTCTTCCCTAATCAAAGGATTTTAATGCCCCTCTCAGCCCCGCGTGCTCGGTATGGTGCCGATGCCTCTGGTGATCATCAAGGGACCTTACCATCACCCTTTCCCAGAACCATGGGCCCCAATTGTATGGCTTATCTTGAAGAAGTTATCAAATCCGGACTATCGTCCAATATGGTCACCCGGTTCGAGGCGGCGTTTGCGGAAGAGTTGGGGGTTGCGCATTGTATTGCTACACCCGGTTGTACCCCGGCTCTGGCCGTCCTTGCTGCCGCGTTCGGATTTGAGCCGGGTGATGAAATTATCGTCAGTTCCATTACCGACTATGGCACAATCCAGGGTTTGATCAGTGCACACTACATTCCTGTATTTGCCGATACGGCACCAGGGTCGGTCAACATCTGTGCTGAGACGATTGAACCCTTGATCACGGATCGCACCCGCGCTATTCTTGTGGTTCATCTGACGGGTTTGATGTGTGATATGCAGCCCATTTTATCCCTTGCAGAAAAACATCATCTTCTGGTTTACGAAGACGCGTGCCAGGCCCTGTTCAGCGATTATCAGGGCCAATGGGCGGGTACCCTCGGCCGGGCCGCTGGCTTTTCGTTCGACTCGGAAAAAACCATGGGGTCTGATGTAGGCGGGTGTGTGATTACCAATGATGACAAGCTGGCCGAGCAAATTCGTTTTATAGGTCAGAGCCGTGGTGGCGAGATGCGCCCGAATTTTGGACGGATTCATTCCGTACATGGGTATGCCCATCGAATGACCCAGTCCACAGCTGCCATTACCCTGGCTCAGCTTGAAATTATTCGTCCCCAGGTCGCTCGTCGAGATACGATGATTCGACTGATCACGGAAAAGCTGGCCGCTATTCCCGGCATTACACCGCTTCAAATACCAGACTATCAGACCACCTACTCCTGCTGGATGGCCGGGTTCAACCTGGATTCGGAGGCTTTTCGATGTGATACAGACGCCTTTGGCCAACAGTTAGCCCTAGCAGGCATTCCAGGCATTGGCACAGGGAAATATTATCTCATGCCCGCTGCTGTTTCCTACCTTCAAGAAAATGCCCGAAATCAGACCTATCCCTTTTCGATGCCGCCAGCGTCCCGGCCCTTTGTATACTCAGCCGAGGCCTGTCCGAATGCCCGTGATTTTCTGGAGACGTTTTTGCGTTGGTCGACTTTTTGTGAAAAATATGAACCCGAACATGTTGATCTGGTCTGTAAGATCGTAAGTGAGGTTGCGGAACGGAACCGGGCATAGTCTTGCCCCCGGCCTGCCTCTGCCATGCGGTCCCTTGAAGGGGACATAAACGGTATCATAAACCGACGTGGGAGTTAATGTGGATACGATACATCTGCCGGTTAGGTATTACAGGGCGTTGCCTATTGATCGACCCGGCCTGGAATATGAATGTATAGCCTTGCCTGTGAAAAAAACAGCCCTGATCGGGATGCATTGCTGGAATATCGGCTGTCCGGACGGGCCCCCCGTGGATATGAATTTTTGTGTAGGTATGGGGTGGCCTCAAGCTGCGGAAGAATCTTACAGGATTATGGTTGAAGTCATCCGTCCTGCCATGGATGCTGCTCGGCCCATCGGCTTAGCTGTCTGCCACGTAGAATCGGACTGGATGGACAAGAAATATCCAGAAATCACCTCACGCAGAAATCATGATGCGATACCGGAATACTCAAAGGAGCAGCAGCAACAACTCGACCAGGCACACGGACCAAATTATTTAACGGATTCTCCACTGGCACAAATGCAACGTGCAGAAATCGTAACGCCACAAGCGGATGAACCGCTCATATTTTATACCGATGTGCTTGACGAATATCTCAAAGCACGCCAGATCGATACGCTGATCTACACCGGTTTTGCAGCGGACATGTGCATTCTCGGTGCAGAAGGCGGAGCACGGCCCATGCTTTCCAGGGGATATCGCTGCATATTGATGCGCGATGCGACCGTCGGTGTCGAAACACCGGAATCTTTCCCTGACCGCCTGGCGACTCGTTATGCCACGCATCTTTTTGAATGGAATGTTGGTTACAGTACAACGTTCCACGAATTTATCAACGCCATTGACTCATTGACTCATTGACTCATTTTTTTAAATCGAGGAATTTCCAATCCCTATGTCTCTCTCCATATCTCCCTGGAAATACAACAAACAGTGGGTGTATTCAATCACCTACGATGAAGCGCTCGCGGATCTACATCAGTTCGCGGTCCCCATTCATGAACAATATGGGTTACCGGGGCATGTAGAAGTGGTGGTTGGTCAAATAGGCGAAGTCCGCCAGATCGGGGCGTCGAGCTATAATGGCTATCGGCATATGAACGGACAGGAACTACAAGATCTCTTACACAGAGGCTGGGGGGTCGGGAACCATTCATGGACCCATCAAATCATTACGCCTGAAACAGTGGATATAGAATTGCGACAAGCGAAAGAAACACTGGAACAGGCTATTGATGCGCCTGTCATCCTATTCTGCTCACCGGGTGATAACACCAATATGTCAGACCATGTGCTGCAGGCCTGCCGCCAATATGGATATCTCGGTGCCATGAGCCTGACCGATGCGTTGAACCGACCAGAAGATGACCTGTTCTGGATCAACCGAACGGCCTTGCATGACCATTACTATGCCCCTTTTTACAGCGCATTCGACCCTTACAGGAATATCCGGTATGCCCAGGAAACCCACGGTTGGATCATTGACTATTGCCATTGCCCCCTCGAAACTGCCGTCCATCCGAATAAAGACTGTTCCGAAGGTCAATTACGCCAACGCTTCGAGACCATTCTCACAGAAGGCGGAGACGCCGTCTGGTGTGCCGTACCGGAAGAAGTTCTCGGCTATCATCTCATGCGAAAGCACACCCGGTTTGACACCACCCAACAGTCGGAAACCGCACACCACTATCGGCTCCACCTGGACCAATTGCCGGATGGTGTCCCCTACCGATCGTTGTCTCTGGAGATACAAGTGCCTGCAGCGTGGTGTCGTGATCCTAAAATCTGGGTCAACAACCGGCCTCTGTCAGCCATGCTGATTCGACCACAAACCCTGGGTATTACAGTGGAGGTCGAAGATGGTATGGAGATCCGTGTCGGGATCGATCGGTAGGATTAAATAACCTATGACAGATACGAAATTCCAGATACAAGATCTCTGGACAGGGCTAAATATTGATTAGGGCGAACTTCAATTTTAATGTTGAAAGCCGTAACAATCTGGATGTTAGCACTTAACCTGAAATCCTCTTCAAACCACCACATCCTGCCGCACAACGGGGTACACTTTTGCCTCTGCTCTTGTTCCCGGCACCCCGTAACAAAATTGATAAACCATACGGGTTTCATCCGTCCTGTTTGGGCCACTGCAGTGTGGTAACATACCTGAGAAGACCAGCATCTGGCCGGGCTGCAATTCGACCGCGATCTCCCTCGATGTATCTGGGTCAGCCGCCAGCTCCCGCGTTTCTTCCAATTCTTCATGTTTCAGAAAACCATTTTTATGTCCGCCAGGTAATACATGTAGTGTTCCATTTGCCTCGGTTGTACTGGTCAGCGCAACCCAACCCTGGAACGTCTGTACGGCCCGCGTCATAATCGGCTCACTCCACTCGGGTGATCGATAGTTCTCATCATCTGCATGGCGACAGGCATAAAAAGAATCCTGGTGCCAGGCGAAACTATTGGGAATCTCTCCTGTTGGCGGTTTCAGAACAGCTTGATTGTAGGCGACATCCACATCGGGCCCGATCATCTGACGTGCCAGGCCGAGCAGGGCAGGATGCTTCAAAAAGGTAGCACAGACAGGATGCTTCAAATGTAAATCTGCGATAAAGGGACGCTCACGTGCCAGCCGCTGCCGCATTTCATTCTCATTTACGGAGGCTGTGATTTGTTCTGCCCATATGGCGTTCACGGCCTCGCGCATATCAATCAGTTCGGCCTCATCAAAAAGAACAGGGGTAATGAAAAAGCCCTGTGCCTTATATTGCGCTCGAATCGCTTCGGTTACGGGGTAGATATATTCAGACAAGGCTTATCTCCGTGATGGGACCGGTTGGTACGTTTCAGCTATTAGAGGATCGGTATCCGCTTCGGCGATCAGATCGAGTAACGCCTGATGCAGGCGTTGCGCTTCCGCTGGATGTGTATCCAACAAGTTGTGCTGCTGATCCGGATCATCGGGCATATAAAACAATTCATCCCGCCGCCGTTCTGGCATGCCGGTCACGGTGTAGGTCTCCTGCCTGACAGGCGGGTTCTCATAGGCCAGGTCTTTATTGGGCCAGTATACAAGTGTCCAGGTGCCATCCGTCACAGTGGCCGGACACGTGCCCCAGTGGTCGTCGAGATTACGACCGCTGATCGCATAGGATCTATGGGCTTCGGTCGCCCCTTTAATTAATGGATCGAATGAGGTACCCTGAACACCCTCCGGCAATTCCAGATCAGCGAGGGTACACAGGGTAGGGAACAAGTCCACCGGTTGGACGATACCTGTCACCTCTCGGCCAATGTTTTTGCCGGGCAGAGCCATCATAAAGGGGATGTGTGTCATCGGTTCGTACAGTTGACCAAGATCACCCCAGGGCTTACCCTGTAGGCCATGATCACCGAAATAATGTCCATGATCCGACATGAGGACCACCACCGTATCCTCACGTAAACCAAGGACCTCAATCGTTTCGAGAAAGTGGCCAACCCAGCGGTCGACCATCGTCACCTCAGCCGCATACAGCGCCCGGACATGGTTCAATTCTGCCTCGCTCATGAAATCTCTGGAAAATCCGTAACAGGGATACATGACGACATCTCCTTCATACCCCGGATCGTACTGATCGACATAATACTGTGGTGGATCCCATGGCTCGTGGGGGTCCCAGGCATCCACCCAGAGAAAAAACTGATCCTGGGTATAGTTGCGCTCCAGCCAGTGCGTGGCCTCTGTCATCGTACGAGCAATCAGATAATCCGATTCGAAGCGGCGCCGGGATTGATTCAAGAGGTAGCGGCGTAATCCTGCCGCCTTCACCTTATGTTCGGCCGCAGGCAGTTCGATCTTTTCCAGACCGTCGCTGATCCATTCAATAGACCCAAATCCTCGATCCAGGAAATTTCCCTCGGTCATGAACATGGGAGTATCAAAGACCAAGCCCGTCACGTAGCCTGCCCGCCGAAAAGTTTCAGCCATGGTTTGTGGCCCTCTTTCGAGGGCACTCCAGGTGTGAAACGGATGACCCCAGCGACCCGTAAACAAATCCCGCCGGCAGGGCAATGTGGGAAAAGAACCGGTGTACGCCTGATTGAATACCAGCGCCTCCTGAGCAAATCGGTCGATGTGTGGCGTTTTTGCTTTTGTCTGATCACCTGCATACGCCCCTATGTGATCTGTCCGAAAAGAGTCGAGCATAATGACAATAATATTCATAGGTCTACCATTTTGTCGGGGTTGAATGTAAACAGATCTTCGTTGTAATTCCGTAAACTAACAGACCATTAACCCTTCTGTTACTCTATCCAGCACATGGCCCTGATTTCTCCAAATTCAGGGGATAACTTAGTCCATACCTTCCCACCATCAAGACTCCTGAATATCTGGCCACTCACACTGAACGCAAAGATCAGTTCCGGATTAGAACCGTGCGTCGCAAAATGCCAGATGGTGCTGTTCGGTTCGGCAGACAAAGCGGCCTGATGATAGGTTTGCCCCAGGTCTTCCGTCCACTGAATCGAACCACGGTCACCAGGAGGGCCGTTGCCATTGCCTATGAACAAGGTGCCTGACCCATCTGCTTTTGGTGCTATCCCCCGGCAATATCCCCATGGGAAAATATCTGCAACATGTAAGTCCTGCCAGGTTTCTCCGTGATCTGTACTTTTACAGAGGCCCTGATCTGTAGAGGCCATAATAGTTTTCGGAGACCCTGGGAATACAGCCAACCCGTGAACGTCAAGACTGTTCAGCCCATTTTTATACCCCGTCCACGTCTGTCCGCCATCTGTACTACGATGGATGCCGTCGATCTCCACCCCTACCCAGATGGTTTCCGGATCTACCGGATCTACCAGGATGGCCGTCACACGGGTATGCACAATGGGCGGACAGTCCGTCTCCACATCCACAGGTAATTGGTCCCACGTCTGTCCACCATCGTCCGTCCTATAAATGGCTGAAGGACGCGTCCCTGCCAGGACCGTCTCGGGGTGTTCGGGATGGATAGCCAATGACCAGATCGGCGTCGCATCCATCGCTGAGGGCAGGTGCCGCCAATGATTTCCACCATCATCTGACCGGTAACATCCCTGATTTGTGCCAGCATATATGATATTAGGATTGTGCGGATGGACAGCCACGGCCCGGACGTCGCTTTCCATATAGAGATCTCCCCCTGCCGCCCGACTCCAGGTCTCCCCGCTATCTTTGCTACGCCAAAGGCCTTGCCCGATGGTCCCAATGAGTACGGTTACCTTTGCTGTCATATCTCCCCCAAATGTAAGACGCCTTTTTGATAAGTCTATGTTAACCGAAGTTGTTTGATAAGCATCAACCAGCAGTATAAAATAAAACGTGTCATCCCGAGCGTGCCGAGGGATCTATTCCGAGTCAGCTCATAATAGAGTCCTCGGCTACGCTCGGGATGACAACCATTAGAGTCAACATCTCGGAATAACACCTTGGGTTATGTTAAATCATTTTATTTTTTGTTGCAAAGAAAATGAGAGGGCAGGGGCGCAAATTACTGCAAAGGCACAAAACCAGGCTGATCGATTTCAGAGGACGAAGGGATAGGGGGTTCACCTACCGTATCGGTATTATAATAGACTACTTCACCTCCGCCCACCATCTGACCGGTTTTCCCACCTTTTTCGCATAGGCGATTTCCTGTTTTGTACTTTCACCTGTATAGCCATCCACGCTTACAATGACGACCTCATCTGCCAGATCAATTTTACGGAAATGGAGGTCGTCCAACATCGTCTTTGTTTCATCAGATAGGATAATGCCATCTGCATGGCCGAACACACCCGGCGCGAGTACAATGTGACCCTGCATGGTCTCCAGCTTGTTCACCTCAGCGAACAGGTCCTTGAATTTTGTCGATCCGCATAAACAAACGATCTTCGGTGTCACCATGGGTTCCCCTTTCATAGCGTTGTAGTCACTTAAAATAGTACAAGACATAAACCATTTTCTACGTTGTCATCCCCGACAAATGGGCATCCTAAGTACGTGCTCAGAAGTAATCTGATATTATATATATCTGATATAGACCACCTGGATGCAGGATCGCCCGCAGGAGCGGGCTCCCACCAAACTGTATTATATCGAATAACTTCTGAGCACGTACTTATACCGTAGCTAATGGATACGCCGTCTCTCCGAGCTGTGAATGAACTACCCCGCAGCAAGCTACGGGGTATCAAAGGTCAAAACAATACCAATTGTTGATGGTGAAGCCTTTTATAGGCCTTTTCGGTGCCTTCGGATAACAGTTTCCGTGCTATGTTGACCCACCGTCGCCATAAAATAGCCTTCCGACCAAAAGGCACCACCCCAAAGATGTTTCTTGACCTCGGGCATACGCCTGAACATTTCACGATCGGTACCGATCTCCAGAAACACAAGGTCATATCGATTGGCAATCTCCAAACAGATATCGCCAAGTACCTGCTCGACAGATTCGTCAAACACCACCCGGAGATATTTCGACGGACATACCAAGTGGTACAACATAACCGTCATATTGTGGCTTTTATATATTAATTCACTCATGCCACAAAATATACGCCCTTAAAATAAGCGTAGCAAGCTACGGGGTATTAAACCCGAGAAAACCAATAAAAGGTTCACTCCGGAATGACTTCGAGCCTTTCGGGGTTCGGGGTGCGCGGTTCCAACATAAAGCCTGTCGGATAATGATATGTTCCTTTTGGTCGTGTTCGATCATTCTTTCAATGATCAGACATTTTTTTCGTGGTTTTTCCTTTTTTTCCGACTCAAGAGAAGAGAGATCAGGAAAACCTCCTGCAACAAGAAGAGAAGTCGGCATCTCTCCAGGCTGATTTTCTATTCTGGATACACCAACCGAACCCACTTATGATAGAGCAGGATAAATCCACACCAGTAATATCCTATAAAAAAGACCCTCAAGGCAATCTGAACGGCAATACTTCTACCCATCCCCCAACCTGGGAACAGCAAGGACGAGGCCTGGCGGTATTTAATTGTCCGCCAGAATTCACCATTCAAGCTATTGAGCAGCTGCCTGATTCGTTGATTATACCTGATATCATGACATTACCAGACCTTACGGGAACAGAAAAGCGTATTATTCTGAGGTTATCTCTAGCGAATCTTCAACGGCTTAATGGCCTCATGAATACCATTGTCCTGCCGGCCTTCCGGCGATACATCCCCCTCTACCTGTTTGCTTCTTTTGAAAAAGATCAGTTGAATGCAAAACCAATAAAAATCCCCAACAGAAAGGATGTAGATCGTGTTGTGGAGGCCATTTGGCCAGAGCAGTTGCGGGTTCTGCTTGCCAGCATGTGTATCATCTATTCTAATCCCAATGCGGTTAGAAACCCACCACCTAATGATTTTACCCCTCTTGAACGCTATTTGTTTGATGCACTCTCCGCGGCTAATATCGCTTTTGAGTCCCACGCTGTTGTGGGTTCCTATCAGGTAGATGGTTTAATAACCACCCCAAAAGGAAAACGGCTGGTCGTCGAGGTAGACGGACGAGGGGTCATCCATGAACGTCAAAAATCACGAGATACCCATTTGATGAAATCCTTCGGGGTCTCTGAAATATTGCGATTCACCATGAGTGAACTCATATATGATCGGTCAGCGTGCATCAACCGGATTCAATCAGCCATTAAGTCCGGTGCCCCTCTAAAGGTAAGTCGTATCCCGGCGCCAGAACCTACCCTTTCCCAAGAACAAGGGGCATGTATGAAACCTCTGGCAGGGCCGATGTTGACCCTTGCCCCTGCCGGTTCAGGCAAAACACGGGTGTTGACTCGACGCGTGGTAGAGTCGGTCCGTGGGGGCATTCTATCCGGACGTATCCTCTGTGTCGTTTTTAATAAAGCCGCGAGTCTGGTGATGGCAGCGCGCATCCACGATGAAGCAAGTTTGCCCGATGTTCATATCCGCACATTACATAGCCTGGGTTATGAAATCTGCCGACACGCGCCTCGCAGTCCCTACAAAGGTTTTGGGGTCCTTACTGATCGAAATCTGCCAGGTGGTATGCTTGCATTATATCGCCAAACCCTAAAGGGAGACTTTCAGCATCAATATGACAAGATGCCCCGACCTTTTCCAGAACATCTGGTCGTAGCGTATGAAGAGGCCGTATCAAGACACAGACGCACGTTGATATCGATCGATGACCCCACCCTTGGTAAAGACCATAGCAATTTTGACCCGGTACAACTTGAGCGGGTCTATCGATCGGTTCATCACGGACTCTCTAAAAAACAGCTCATGACCTATGATGATCAACTCTATTACGCAGTCAATGTACTCCTTACCGTCCCTTGTGCCCGGCGATTTTACCAGCATCGATTTGATGCCATTCTTGTAGACGAGGTACAAGATCTCACACCGGTTCAATTTTTTCTTCTCAGACTGTTATCCATGCCCAACAACAATCTCTTTTCGGTCGGTGATGATGACCAGATGATTAATTCCTTTACAGGAGCTGATCCAGCCAACATACGGTCTTTTCAGGCATGGTATCCAGGAGCAGCCATACGAGCCCTGGGTGAAAACTATCGCTGTGCGCCGGATATCGTCCACCAATCCGCGCACTTGATTTCTTACAATAAACAACGGTTTGAAAAACCGATACGACCGGTGAATAATATTAGCGGCGGACAGAAGGCAGTCCGAATCCTGCCCTGCCCTTCCATTACAGCAGAATCGACTGCTCTCGTTCGGACCATTCAGCAATGGATCAAGGCAGGCTATACTTACGCGGATATTGCTGTACTTGTGCGGGTGAAGTCTATCGGAGGGTTAGTCCAAATGGCCTTAAAAGAACAGGCGATCCCATTTATTCCGTTGGAAAATGCGGCCATATATACTTCACTCACGGGCCAGATTATAGCGGCCTATCTCGAGATCTGCCGCTACCCCGACGCGGCTTCTCCAGCGGCATACGCGGCTGCGCTTTCCGTACCGACCCGATATCTGACGAACGTCCATCTGAGATGGATTACCGAACAGGGACGGCAGGTCCTTCAAAATAAAACCGCCTTCCCCATATATTTGCGAAATGGCATTGAGGCATTTGAGACTTCGGTCCAGCATTTGCACCGTCAGTATGGGACTACGGGCGTGTCTGCACGCACTTACCTCGATGAAATGATTGACCATTTCGGATTGACAGAACATTTTATTCGTAAGGATCAGTTAAGCCGACACCCCCTTGCTTCAACCAACCAGGACATACTTGAACTTATTCGCCAGACATCAGGTGAATTTTCCGATCCGTCTCAATTTACGGATGCCTATCTCCAACGACAGACAGATGAGCAGAAGGCAACCCCTTCGGCATCTGAATGTTCGGAAAATAGCGTATCAATTACGACGATTCATCGAAGTAAGGGGGATGAATACCGTGGCGTGATTCTATTTCATACCGCTGAACATACTATACCACATAGTAGAATGATCGGGACCCTAGAGGATCTGGAAGAAGAACGGCGGGTATTCTATGTCGCAGTCACCCGCGCCATTGAGCAGCTTTGCATCCTCACCGAAAGTGGTCGTGAATCTCGGTTTCTTGCAGAATTAGATCAACCTGATCCAGGCCAACGAAAAATAAACCGTGCCGTTCGAGAACAGATCATGGGCTGGCATATCAAAAAATAATCCGCCACTTGTGGCACTCGCATTAGCGGACATCATTTCTGTTTATTGTTCCAAATAAACGATATTTTTCCTTGTTTTTAAAAGGTCGTATTTTATCTATGCCATTCGCGGTTTATTATTTTTAAAAATATAATATTTCAAAATAACCCACATCAATCATTTGGCCTTTTGAGTTAAACCCACATTTTGTTTGAATGGATATGTTAATCATACATTATCTCGTCACGTTCTATCGATATGCGGTCCGTCGCCCGGACGTTGTAGCGATAAATATGAATTACATCGGTGATATGGCGGTGAGGTCCGGCTAAGTAACTTATTAACGGCCTTCGCCTTCCTGGCAATTATTATTGCCTCACTGGCGATATTCAGCCTGACTGCCTTTATGACCCCGCAGCGGACAAAAGAATTTGACATTCGCAAGGTGCTTGGTCCGTCCCCATTTGAAGTTGGCCGCTCTTTTTTCATGAGCTTTATGAACCTTGTATTCATTTCGGGCGTTATTGCGATGCCTTTATCTATCCTCTTGATTCAGCGATGGTTGCAGAATTATGCCTCTCATCTCAACCTCTCTCCCTGGAATCCATTGCTTGCTTTCATTTTCGTTACCAGAATTATTTCTCTCACGATTATTTGTCATATTCGTTATGTTTCCCATTTGAATCTAACCGATACTTTGCGGGATGAGTGGTCCGGGTGAAACTTATCCACCCGCCCGAACGTCTAAATTGGGGAAGTCCACTAATTCACCTTTTCTAATTCACTTTTGGGTAATTGAACTTATGCGCCGCCCAGGATATCTACTGCTCCTCATTCTATTCGCCTGGTCACCCGTTGCAGATGCTCAAATTATTATTTCCGGGTATGCCCGTGACGCCACCACGGACCAATTTTTATCGGGGGCAACCGTACAGGTGGAGGATGGATTTCAGGCGACCGTCACCAATGGGGATGGTCGTTTTGAAATCAATGTCGTCGAGGTACCCGTAACTTTGCGGATCAGCCAGGTGGGTTATTTCTCACAACAACTTATAGTCGAGAAACAAACCCCTGTTGCCCAACAGGTAATGTTGATCCCGGCGGAATTCGATCTGGACCCGGTCATTGTCACCGATCGAGAATCTGTAGAAGACATTATGCGCCGGGTCATCGAACGGAAAAAGGCTTGGTATCCTCGACTAAAATCACTCCGATGTGAAGCCTCGGCACGCATGACCGTAGAAAGAGATACAGGCATCATGTTCATGATGGAAGGCCTTGCGGATGCTGCCTGGTCGCCTGAAAAGGGTTGGAATATTGTCATGAAATCCTTCCGGCGATCCTCAGGAAAGTTCTTCGATGATGATATCAACGACCTTGAAACCCTCGATGAGTTAGGTGAAGAAGCGCTCGTCCTCAACCTGTATGATGACGATATCGCCTTGCTGGCATTCAAGATGATGGGAGTTACCCATCCAGATGCTTTGAACACCTATCGGTTTGAGATGTTAGGGCAACGGCTGATGGATAACCGGATCGTGTATGATATTGGTGTTCGTCCGAAAAGCAAACTGGCCACCGCATTTGTAGGGCGTATCTCGGTGATCGATAAAGATTTCGCATTAATATCAGCCGAACTGACCCCTAACGAATCCATGATCTTTCCACCGCCAGTCCGTGATTTTTCCATGCACATCAAACAACAGTGGGCGCGCTTTGGCGATGGATTCTGGCTACCGATTGGCCTGCAAACAGAATCTGCCCTTGAAACCGGTATTATAGGTTTGGTTTTTCCGGACCTGATCTTTAAACTCAAGTCCCAATGGTCCAATTATCAGGTATTCGGGGCCTCTGCTGCTGCACCGAAAGATTCTGTATATATCCCGCCGCCACTGGAAGCGCGGGCTGATCGGGTTATCCTGGCTTATGATGACCAGCTTGTGGCGGGCAAGATGGTTCCCCTTTCTGATATTGAAAAAGAGGCCTATGGAGCGATTGACTCCACTAAATCGTTCATCCAGGCTTTTGAACCGAAAGGCTTTATCGCCAGGGTGATGAAACGCCAGGGGGCTTTTGATGAAGATGATGATGATGACCAGCCGAAGCCGAGTATGTCCGGCCGGCGTGGGTACCGGGGTAAGCGGAGAAACAAACGCTTGGGTTTTGAGTACGGCCCGACCTTCCGTTATAACCGGGTCGATGCCGCCCATCTCGGGCTATCGAGCCGCCTGCGAATCTATAATACCCCCCTCACGCTAAATGCCCTAGGGGCCTATAATACCGGAACGAAAAATTGGTCATACGGCGGTGGCATGTCTTTACGATGGGGCGATAGAAACCAACGATATTTATCTACACAATATTTGAAGGATACGGAAACACGGTATCCCTCCCTCTATTCAAAACAAGTGGTGAGTAGTGTGCCCCTTTTCGGGGGTGAGGATTATTTCGATTATTACAGAAATCAACGCCTCCGTGCCAGACTGGGGTCTCGACTTGGCCGCAGTCGCTGGAATCTGGTCGGAGGGGTGAATATCGAACGACACCGGTCCATGAGTAAAACCACCGATTACACCTTGTTCGGCATCAACCATATTCAGCGGAGTAATCCTGGTATCAACCCCGGACGACTACGTTCCCTGACAATCCGCACGCATGCAGGCAGGGCACCCAAGCCTTATAACGCGGAAGGGTATCGATATTTTAATGCGGAAGCAGAATTCAGCCACCCTGACCTGCTCGGAAGTGATTTTTCTTTCAGTACGTATCGATTAACCTACAGCCATCGGATACCAACCCTCTTCAAACGGCGTATGTTTCCGAATACTTTAGATCTCAGACTGGTGGGCGGGTTCTCCCAGGGCACCTTGCCCTTGCAACGTTTTGGCACGCTTGATGGGACCCTGGGATTGAGTAGTACGATGGGTGTTTTTAGAACCCTACGCCAGCGTCCTTATGAGGGTGAACACTATGCTGGCGTCTTCTGGGATCATAATTTCCGAACAATCCCCGTTGAAATCCTTGGGATTAAATCGTTGGTAAAACACGGGATTGGCCTGAGTGTTTACGGCGGGCATGGGCGTACCTGGATATCAAGCAACCGACAAGCTTCACTCCCCTTTACGCCATCTTATCAAAACAAGTTTCACCACGAGCTAGGTTTTTCTATCACGGGCCTGGCCTACTTCTTTCGCCTTGATTTCACCAAACGGATAGACGCCTCCGGTTTCTTTATTGGCTTAGGCATTGGGCCGGGGTTTGTCCTCTAGGCCGTTGATTTCCTTCAAGAAAAAGATCACCGTTCCTGGCAAACGATCCTTGTTCTGGTAGACATTCTGTACATGCCCTTTAGTTAGGGTGGTTCGATGTAATTTATATTTTATGAAACCGCTTTATCTCAGAAATCCTGCTCGAAGGTCATGCTCTTATAGGGCTCCGGAAGGCCCTTGATGGCCACTTCCCCCATTACGTCGCAGAAATAATCCAATTCACGCAGGGTGGTGTAAAGGTTTGGTGAAGTGCGCAATCCCTGAAGCGACTCGCCCCGATCAATACTCGCCGTCTGGATGTGGTGCTGTTCCCACAGATAATCCCGAAGCGCCTCTGGATGGGCGCCGGTGACGCCTACGGTCGCGATACCACAGCCCATCTCCGGCGTCTGCCGGGTGTACAAGTGGATATTGGCCGTCTTCTGTAAGCGCGAGGCCCAATAATGGGTTAGATACCGCATACGTTATTCCTTACGCTTCCCACCGATGGCCTGGTGAAACATGAGGGCCTCCCCGATGGCGAGTAATGGTGCCATGGACTGAGTTCCCACGCTCTCGTATTTTCGCATGCTACTCCCCCGCCGCCGTGAAGGGCCGGACATCAGCGCATTGATTTTTTCTATCTTGTCCTTGCGGATGTATAACATGCCGGTGCCTTTGGGCGCCATTAACCATTTGTGGAGACTCGTCCCGAGATAATCGCCCTGCAGATCCGCCTGGGTATAATCCAGATGGGCGAAGGAATGGGCAGCGTCGACCACCACTTCGATACCGCGGGCATGGGCCATCTCACAAATGCGTTTGACCGGGAACACCTGTCCGGTGAGATACGCGATATGAGAGACCAGGATCAATTTGGTCTTAGACGTGATCCCCCGTTCGAAGATCTCGACCAACTGATCCATGGATTCTGCCGGTGCAGGCACTTCGACCCGAACCAGCTTGATGCCATCGCGCATCTCCCTGTGCCGTAATACCCGGACCATGGAACCGTAGTCGTGGTTGGACGTCAGGACTTCGTCGCCTGCTTGTAATGGGACCCCATACAGGATGGTCTTCAACGCCTCGGTGGCGTTGCGCACGATGGCGATTTCGGCCCGATCGCAATCGAACTGCCGGGCCAGAGCGATACGTACGGTATCTACCCGATCCTCAAAATCATTGATCCACTGCTGTGCCGGAACCTGTTCCTGATCCCAGATATAGTCCACCAACGCCTGGGTGACGACGCGTGGTGAGGGGCAGGTCCAGGCATTATCCAAGTTGATCAGGCTACGATTCATTGTGAATGCCTGCTGCAAATCACCCCAAAGCGATTCGTCGCGCGCAGCATCATAGGGTGTCAGATCGGCCATGCTAGCCATTGCCGCCTCCATCGAATGGCGGCCGTCGGCACCGAGTAGCGCTACGGCAGCTGCTACCCCTCCGACTGCTTTGAGAAAGGGCCGCCTTGCCATGGTGGCGTGTGCATCTCCAGTGATGTGTTTAATGACGTGATCCGAACCCATACCGGGTCTCCCTTGTGTCATTGACTTACTGCTTATCTTTGGACGCCTTCTAATATGTTGATGGTGGGTTTCCTACCTTGATCCCGTTGCGGCATCTACAGGCCAGGTCCGTAACGCCTCTTCCCCAACGACCACATATTCCCTCGCCAGATTTGCCACGGGGCAGGCGTGGATCGGGTTGATACGAACCTGTGAACCGATAGGTAGATCAAAGTTGGTTCGGCGCATCAACCCATGTTCTTCGGATACTTTTTCAACGACCAGGGCATATTCTGAAGACTGGTAGTGAAGCAGAGGATAGGCAAGACCGAACCCCTGGGTACCGGTCATCCCATGTACACCCGTATCAGACGTCAGGGTCTTCGATCCGGTATCCGTGATAAAATAATCTTTGTTTTTACTGATGACGGTCCCCAGCACAGAAAGAGCAATATCGGATGATTGAGCGACACCGGCCCTGACAGGCAAGAGGTCAAGAAACACATAATTTCCGGGTCTGATTTCTGTGATCCCTTCAAAATTTGTTGTCGCCAGCACGGATGGCGTAGCACCTACAGACACCTCAGGCACGAGAATACGCCGGGTGATTAAGCGGTCACGTACCCCCAGCATGAGCAGTCGTTCCTGCTCTGCCAGATTTGCAGCAACATCCATCGATCCGGCTGCATAAGCATGACCTGCATGGGAAAGAATACCACAAAAATCGAGATTAACCTGCGTATGAAGCATTTGAGCTAAGGTGGGTATCCGTGTATCTTCGGGTTGTAAACCGCAACGGTGTAAGCCCACATCAATTTTTAGAAAAACCCCCACCTTCTGATTTGCGGCGACAGCCCTATCCGACAAGATCTGAATCCCTTCCTCCGAATCTACGACGCCCCTGATCTCGGCGTTACACCTTCGAAGCACCGAGAATAATCGATCCCATTTCGACGCAGTGACCATCGGTCGGGCGATGGTCACTGACTTAAAGCCCCCTTCAAGGAAGGTAATCGCCTCATCCAGCGTTGCCACGGTGATTCCCGTTGCTCCCAGTGCAATTTGTCTTCGCCCGATTTCCAATGATTTGTGGGTCTTTATATGGGGGCGCAAGGCCACCCCATGTCGATCCGCCCGCTTTTGCATGGAAGACAGATTAGAGGCAAGTATTGCTGCATCCAGCAATACCGCCGGGGTTTCAAGCTGTTGTAAGTTGTACAGGGCTCTGTTGTTTTCCATTGTATCTAACCTCATCGTTGCGGTATATGTAATTTAAATTTTATTCGCGTGTAGGTTAAACATATCCCTGAAAAAGATTAGTAAGCAAGTAAAACCTGATATCGAACCTGGGACGGGAGGGATTACGACACAACATATCTATTTAATTTTCTGTCTATCGGGTACCTTACTCCCGTAAAGTCAGTTCATTATATTCCTAAATGAACAAGGGAGGGAAATGTCTATGTTTTTCCGTCAGTTTTTCAAACCACTCAGCCAATAGACTTGTTGTTCGGTTTTGGGACAGGATTATCCCGGAAATGAGCACCTGACCCGCTATAATCTGCCTTGACAACACCGGGTAAAAAAGTAAACATTACGATCAAATAAGTCATGTCCCCTAACCCAATAAAAACCATGAATAAACCAATAACAGAACTCGCACAGCAATATGTCGATCTATCCAATCAACATGGGCTCGATCAGGTGTTTCCGCTCTTTGAGGACCAGGCGACCTACAGCTCATCCCAATTCGGTGCATTTGAAGGCATAGATGCCATTAAAGACATGATGACCGGATTTTTTACGAAGTTTCCAGATGTCCATTGGGACGTGGAAACCTATACCCCTGAAACCGATGACACCGTGGTCTTCGATTTTATCATGAAAGCTACTGATCTGGAAACCGGTAATAAAGTGACACGACAGGGTCGTGAACGTATCCGGTTTTCAGATACAAGCCTTATTATACACATTGAAGTCGAGGTAATTACAACATGATATCACCTGACCTGTTGTCGGAGATACTCCGGGCAGAAAAGCGTATCCGACCCTATATCCTTGAGACGCCGTTACTCCCTTCGTTACCTATTGGACGTATGGGGGAATCGCAGGTTTATTTGAAGATGGAAAGTGAGCAGTATACCCATTCGTTTAAAGCTCGGGGGGCTATGAATAAGGTGCTCTCGCTCACAGAGGATGAGCGCCGACGTGGGATTGTCACGGCCTCTACAGGTAATCATGCCCAGGGGACGGCCAGAGCATGTAGCCTGACCGATTGTCCAGGGACCATATTTTTGCCTGAACACGCGGAACCATCCAAAGTAGAAGCCATCAAAACCTATCCTGTAGAACTCGTTTTTTACGGCCAGGATCCGCTTACGACCGAGTTGTATGCAAAACAGGCCGCAACCGACCGGGGAAAGACCTGGATATCCCCCTACAACGACCCACAGGTTTTAGGCGGTCAGGGCACCATCGGTATTGAATTGACCCGCCAACTTGAAGGGATTGACGACGTCCTGGTGACCGTTGGCGGGGGTGGCCTCATAGGTGGTATCGCGACCTATCTCAATGCCGTTTCCCCCGAAACACGCATCATTGGCTGTCAACCAGAGCAGGCGCCGGATATGTATCGTTGTGTACAGGCAGGCCAGATCATTGAAATCGAGCAGCATGATACCCTCTCAGACGGCTCTGCCGGTGGTATTGAACCCGGTTCGATGACCTTTCCACTCTGTCGGGACCTGGTCGATGAATTTCTTCTTGTATCAGAAGAGGAGATCAAAGCCGCCATGCGATTGATGGTGGACACCCATCATAAAATCATAGAAGGGGCGGCAGCTGTAGCCCTGGCGGCTTTTCTTCGAAATCAGACCTTATTTAAAGGCCGAACGGTTGTCATCATCATTTGTGGGGCGAACATCACCACGAGTAAATTTCTGAACGTCTTAAGGAACGATGATTAAATAAGTGCACCTTTATGAGGTGCTGCGACACCGCCATGCCGGCGTGGCCCTCCATAGCCGCATCGTTGATGCAGCTGCTTCGAGCGCCTTGGACTGGTGCTATTTCGCTACCTCATAAATGTCGCTCTAAATTAATCATCGTTCCTGAGCGAATGAAAAAAGACGGAGTGAACCATGCCACAAATTGGAGCTGACCTGGTCGTCAATGCGCTTGTCGACGCAGGTATTTCTAATGTTTTTTCTCTCTCCGGCAATCAAATTCTACCCATTTATAACGCCCTTATCGGACAGGATATTCGGCTGATCCACACCCGTCACGAGGCGGCGGCGGTGCACATGGCGGATGCATGGGGCCGAAGTACCGAGCAACCAGGTATTGCCCTGGTCCCGGCTGGTCCCGGTCATGCGAATACCATCAGTGCCCTGTACGTAGCCCGAATGGCAGAATCTCCCGTAGTCCTTCTCAGTGGCCATTGCCCTGCCGCACAAGTCGGCCAGGGGGCCTTTCAAGAAATCGACCAGGTGGCGGCAGCAGCCCCTGTGGTCAAAGCCTCATGGTGTGTGGACCACCCCGACCAGATGGCCTCAGATGTGACCACTGCCATGGCGATCGCAACTACCGGAAGGCCCGGTCCCGTCCATTTGAGCCTCCCCATTGATATCCTGGAGGCCGAGATCATCGACAGGCGGCAGGAACCCGGCCATCATGTGCTGTCGGTTGCCCATGATATGCCAAATACAATCGCTAACTTGCTCCTTGGCCATTTAAGGGAAGCCGAACGGCCGATTATCATCGCCGGACCAGCCATGGGTCGGCCATCGCGATTCGGTGCCCTGGCTGAACTTGCCAGCCATCTCCATGTGCCCGTGCTCTCTATGGAAAGTCCCCGTGGTACGAACGACCCTGCCCTCCGATATGCACCAGCCTATTTGTCTGAAGCGGATCTGGTCCTGCTCATAGGAAAAAAGCTGGATCATGCCTTGAACTTCGGCAAACCGCCCATCTTCAACACGGCCTGTGATTTTATTCAGATTGACGCGGAGCCACAAACCCCGCTCGAAGGGAACAGGACGGTGATGAATATCCATGCCGATCCTGCGTCATGTATCCGTCATTTGACGAAAGCGGTCCTCGCCCAATCTTGGCCCATGACGACCTGGTTGGGGGAAGTTAAGGAAGCCAACCGGAAAACGCCCAAAAAATGGATATCAATTCGCCAGGGCGCCAAGCAACCCATCCATCCATTATATATATGTGATGCCTTGCAGCCCCATCTGCTGGCGGGAGGTATTTTAATCAGCGATGGCGGGGAATTCGGGCAATGGGCTCAGGCGGCTCTTGAGGCGCCCATCCGCCTGATTAACGGGCCAGCGGGGGCGATTGGCGGCGCGATACCTGCTGCCCTTGCGGCTAAACTTGTCTATCCAAACCATCCCGTCTTCGTCATGGTAGGCGACGGGGCGTTCGGCTATCATGCCATGGAGATGGATACGGCGCTGAGGTATAATATTCCCGTGATTGTCATCGTGGGAAATGACGCACGGTGGAATGCCGAATACCAACTTCAATGCAAACAGTACGGTCTCGACAGAACATATGAGAGTGAACTACGCCGGACGCGCTATGACCAGGTGGTCTCAGGCCTCGGTGGATATGGAGAACTTGTAGAACATCCTGACACCCTTACCCCCGCGTTGGAACGGGCCATCGCATCTGGATTACCGGCCTGTATCAATGTGTCGATCGAAGGCGCGGCGGCCCCGGTGTTTAATTAGTGATGGGTGAATGGGTGATTGGGTGATTGATACCAAATCAACCTATGGACCAATTAAAAAAACAACCCACAGTACACGACAAAAATGTCGTCTCCCCTGCGAAAGGCGGGGTCCAGCGTCTTTAATGTGCGGGGGAGAAGACACTGGTTCCCGGCTTTTGCCGGGATGACGATGGTCAAACATCGAATTTTTGTCGTGTACTATAAAAACAACCATAGAAAGGTCTTCCTATGTCTAATGCTCGACCCAATATTCTTTTCATCATGTCTGATGACCATGCGTCCCATGCCATCAGCGCCTATGGCAGTCGGATTAATAAGACCCCTCATATTGATCGGATCGCTGAGGGCGGCATGCGGTTCAATAATTGTTTCTGTACCAACTCCATCTGTACACCGAGCCGAGCGACTATCCTCACGGGAACGTATAACCATATCAATGGCGTAACCACCCTGTCGACCCATATGGACGGCCGATTAACTACCTACCCGAAGCTCATGCAGCAGCAAGGTTATCAGACGGCCCTTGTAGGAAAATGGCATCTGGGCCATGGCGGGATTCATGATCCCACCGGATTTGATTACTGGAATGTATTGCCTGGTCAGGGACTCTATCATAATCCGGTCATGAATGAAATGGGGGAGGAAAAAGTCCGGGAGGGCTATGTCACCGATCTGATAACTGATGATGCCCTTCACTGGCTTGGAAAGCGAAATCAAGACGATCCCTTCTGCCTCATGGTCCACCACAAAGCCCCCCATCGCCATTGGGAACCAGATGATAAACATGCGGAGATGTATGAAGACGAGGACATCCCGGAACCGGTCACCTTCAATGATGACTACGCGACACGGGCGAAGGCTGCCGCCGCCGCGCGGATGCGTGTGGATCAAGATCTAACCGATCAGGACCTGAAACAGCCTGTGCCTGAGGGCTTGACGCCCCAAGAAGAAAAGAAATGGAAATACCAGCGTTATATTAAGGATTACCTCCGCTGCATCGCTTCCATTGATGATAATGTCGGTCTATTGCTCGACTATCTCGATGAGGCAGGCTTAACGGAAAACACCATTGTGATTTATACCTCAGATCAAGGCTTTTTCCTGGGTGACCACGGTTGGTATGACAAGCGGTTCATGTACGAAGAATCTCTGCGGATGCCCTTTCTGATCCGATATCCAAAGGCCATCAAGCCCGGTTGTGTGAGTCACGATATGATCCTGAACGTTGATTTCCCGCCGACGTTTCTCGACTACGCCAAAATCGATATCCCCACGTCTTTCCAGGGCAACAGCTTTCGCCCTATACTAGAAGGTGCCACACCTGAAAACTGGCAAACCGCCATGTATTACCGCTATTGGATGCACGGGGCCCATCATAACGTATGCGCCCATTACGGTATCCGGACGTTGCGCCATAAGCTGATCTATTATTACGGAGACCCCCTTGGTCAAGAAGGGGCTGTCGGGCCGTCCACTATCCCTGAGTGGGAGCTCTTCGACCTCTTTCGAGATCCATATGAGTTGGTCAACGTCTATGA